>Ga0272442_10000551_pt1 | contig 58825 bp, 89 predicted proteins | sample SSMForm2O_FD_200262 | JGI IMG/M metagenome (GOLD analysis project Ga0272442, IMG submission 200262) | Marine sediment archaeal communities from Little Sippewissett salt marsh, Falmouth, MA, United States - SSM-Form-2O | ecosystem: Environmental > Aquatic > Marine > Wetlands > Sediment ...
TTCAGAGTTCTTATGGGTGAATGATCATACTGATGCATTCCGAGGGAGCATAAAAGTTAAGATAGGTTTCGATGCTGATATTGATCCAGATAGCGTTATTGTATATGATCTTGATAACAGTAACATTGTCTCTGATGAAGATATAATTGTTGGTGACGAGTTCATATGGATTAGTAATGATGCTGTGGGAACTGTTAGCCCTGGTGGTGGACGTAACTTTGGGATATATTTCCAGGAGATAACATATCCTGGTGTAAACGTGGATGCATATCATCTTACAACACCATTTCTTTATCTAGGTGGAATACCTATTTCTGCTTTCACTATTATCATGGTGATCGGTATGATAGTAGCTGGTGCTGGTGGAATTGGTATATTTATGAAGGGTTATAAGAAGAAATATATCATGTTGACCTTGTTTGGCCTTGGCATGGTGCTTATCTTCTGGATTTTACAGGTTAAAGGCGTATAAGAAACATAAAAAAAAATAAATCTTTTTTTTTTAAGAAAAAAAAAATTTCTGAGAGGTATATAGAAAATGGAAAAGAAAAATAGTAGAAGTAGAAATATAAAAGCTGGTCTGGCAATAGGTACAATAGTTCTTGTTGTATCTGTTTTTAGTGGTGTGAACAATTTTCTGGTGGACAACCAATATCTAATATATTCACATATGAATGATAATATTTTAGATGACTACGGGCTTTTTGATATGCCTATACAGGAGGAAAGAGTACGTTCATGGAAAGAGTTTTTACTCCCTCTTGGTGATGCTGATCCAGGTTCAGGTAATAGCGGTGTCCTTGTTGCTGGTATCGCTAAGTCTGGTGTTACTTGGACATCTAATCTCACATATGGTACTGATACTTGGTGTATAACTGAGACTAATGATACTCATGCGGGTGATAACGTCCCTTATGATACTAATGTCTATGTTTTTGCTAAACTCCGTCTTAACCGTTCTGATATTATGGATTATGCTACGGTGGATGAATATAAACTTGAGTATGTATCTGGTTGGCTTAACTGTACTGGTCTGGGTGCTAGTGCTGTTGAGATGTCTGAGGCTAATGTCTCTGGTTGTAACGCTGGTGAGTTTGTATGGGTTCATTTTTATAGTGGTCCTTATACTTGGCAACGTGGTCAGAATATCACAGGTATCAATATGAAATGGCGTATTTATAACTAAAAAAAAATTTTTTTTTCTAGTCTTTTTTTTTGTTAGAATAGGGTTGTAGGTTCTGAGTTTAATGTTTAACAGTAGATATATACATGAGTTTTTGTTAGCCGTGGGTGACATTGTTATTACTGCTATGTTAGTGTCAACTCTAGCTATGCCTATTGTTACTAAACGTGAACCTATGATCATTGAGGGGAATATACCTCTTGGTGATGAAGCAGGAACTATTTTTGGTAATACAGGCATTGGTAGCACCGATATGGTTATCGCTTTACGAACAGCAGATCCTATGGAAACTGAGATTATACAATGTTTAGAAGTCGTTTTGGATGATACCTATGATGTTAACAATATGTATGCCTGTCTTTCAAATACTAACACAGGTCGTGTTAATGTTAATTGTGCTATTTATGATAGTGATAAAAATGTTGTAGCTACTACAACTGGACAGGGTGTTGATCCTCTCGATGAAGATGTTTGGTATAATTTTAGTTTTAGCAGTACCCCAACTCTTGAAGCAGGTACTTATTATCTAGCAGTATTGGGCGATAGTCCTAGTAGGAATGAATATGTTGTGAGTATTGCAGGTGAAAATAGTGGTAGCAATACAAGTATCTATAAAGAATACGCTGGTGGTGGTCAATATCCTACTTTTGAAGATCCATTATCTAGTTATAACACAGATACATCAAGTGAACGTAGTATCTACATATCATGCACATTGAATTCTATTGCGTATGATCATACAAGTGTATATCCTACGAATATTGCCAATGATGGATGGGACGATAGTGAACGCTTAGCTGATGGCAATAGAGCGACTTTTGCAACTTCAACTGATAATGGTGACCAAGCAATTCTTAGAGCACCTATAAATGTACCTTTCTATAATCTTCCTAATAAACCTGTTGATCCTGATAATATCAATCTTGATGTCACAGGTTATTATCTTATAGCAGGTACAACATCACAGCTTAATGTAACAATATCATGGGATGCAGGTGACACATGGGGTGATACATATGAAATTGATCTTGATAGTGATACATCTGAGACATATGAGATAGATATAAGTGGTGATAGTGCTAAACCTGCTAATCTAACATGGTATGATATTGAAAATATCATGTTAAATTGCGAGGCATATCTAGTTGGTGGTGCAAGAATAGGTGTATCATATGTTGGTGTTAACATCAGCCATGATTACTGGACTCAGCCTCTTATCAATAGAACTATTCCTTTTGATGGTCAACGTAATGTCAGCACAAGTTTATCACAGGTATCAATCACTTTAAATAGCACAAAAGGTAACTTTAATTATAGTATCGAAGGTGATTTTCTAACAAATACTGATGATCAAAATGTTGGTGATGGTACATATACAGCAGATATAAACAGTCTATCTGATAACACTGATTACATATGGTATGTAAACGTATCAGATTATGATGATAGTCAACATTATACAGCGAATTATGTCTTATATTTCAATACTAAGGATATATCAGATTATGATATGCTCATTCTCACTGATGATGATAACTATAGTCTAGCTTTAGATTTTAAAAACTGGAAAGAAGGTAATAGCACCTATACATGTAAAATCGAGAATCTTTCAGATATAAATAGTGAATCATGGTATCATGCTGATGGATGTTTTGGTGATAACAATACATGTAATCATTTTTATGAGAAAAGCGTGGTTGATCCTATCTCTGATTATAATGACAGTCAGGCACATGCAAGAAACTGTGTTAGAGATTACCATATAAACCATGGTATTTCTTATGTCTACATAGTTGGTGGGCTATTTCCATATAAAATGATGCGGACTTTTGAATTACCTTTTATTGTCCCTAATATTAATAGACCATCTGATACTCTTTGGTATGGTATGTTAAATGGTAGTCAGAAGAAATATAACTGGTTTGATAGCTGGGGATGGCGTAATATGACAACCACTCAGACCAATGGTCTTACTGATACAGAGATGGATGTAATAGTAGGTCGTAACATTGGTTATAACTCTGATGAAATAGGATATATAATTGATAAGACAAAAAACTATGAAGCAATACCAGAGGATGACATATTCTGTAAAACTTATTGTTTTTACTCTGAAAGTTTAGCTGCACCATATAATGATTCTGATGATGCATGGACAAATGAAAATTATGGTCTTAATAACTCTGATCTCGGGGGGATCAGGGATTATTTAACATTTGTCAATGGTTCTGGTGTTGCACCAGGTCAAATCGGTCAGTTTGACAACTGTATAACACAGGAGCAAGTAAATGATGATTTATTAGGTATTATGAACTGTAGTAATGATACACATCCACATGGTTTTAATATATATCATTATTACACGCATACTAACAAGGGTTATAACGGCTCAGAGGGTTATTGGGATAGCATAAAGTCTTTGACTAATAATAGCCACCCATATATTCAACCACCTTTTGGGTGTAATCAGGGTGATTGGGTGTCAAATGATACCAATTATCATACAAGTGCATGGATTATGAGACAAAAAGGTGGTAGCGTAGTTCTCACAGGCTCAACTAGCACACAGGTTGGTTCTGGTGGTTTTCTAACTTTTTTTAATGATATTGTTGATAATTCTACAGATAAAACATTGGGTGAGATATGGGAGGATTATTATATCGAATGGTGTAGTACTAATCAAAAAATGATGTTCAATCAGTTTAATGGTGATCCAACATTATATTTTAATGGTGTTACACCTGATGCTCCTTGGATACATGGTGAAAATCCTCCTTCTGACAACTCATTTCGTGTTGCTTCTATGCCTATATGTAATGTTACTGTCACTCAAAATCAAAGTGTTTGTATGAATGTTACTTGGCAGAGTAATTATAGTGATGGTGAAACATGGGTTACTTATCAGATTAATGAGAGTGTTGAGTCTGATAGTATTGTTTATTGGTCATTTGATGGTGCATCTGCTGAGGACACTAAATACTGGTGGCGTGTATATGCTGATGATGGGATAAAAAATGTTTCTAATACTTTTTGTTTTACTACTAGAGAATGGAAGGATGATATATATGATTTCACAATGAGTGGTTTATCATCTGCAAATCGGGAATGGAAGGACAACGAATACACTTGGACGATGAGTGCTTGTGATATACGTGAATGGACTGATGATAGGTATCACTGGTCTATGAGTGCATATAGCCCAGCTAACCGTAACTGGAACGAAGACCAATATCATATGACCTATTCTGCTCTATCATCTGCAAACCGAGTATGGAATGATCCATATCATATGAGTATATCCGCATTATCAACAGCAAATAGAGAATGGAAAGATGATCAATACCACTATTCTACGAGTGCATTATCAACAGCAAATAGAGAATGGAATACACCATATCATCAGACATATTCAGCTCTTGCATCTGCAAACCGAAACTGGGAGGACACATACTATATGTCTATGAGTGCAAAAAACACCAGCCTTAGAAACTGGGAAACAGAATACCACTATTCTATAAGTGCATTATCATCTGCTAACCGCAACTGGGATGATACATACTATCAGAGTTTCTCAGCTCTAGCAAATGCTAATAGGATCTGGAAGGACGATATATATGATTTCACAATAAGTAGTGCCCTTGCATCAGAAAACAGGATATGGAATAACGACCAATATTTTATGACAACATCAGCTCTATCATCTGATAACAGAGAATGGGAAAACACATATTATATGTCTATGAGTGTAAAAAACACTAGCATACGCAGCTGGGAAACAGAATACTATCAAACATTCTCAGCATTATCCTCTGAAGATAGAACATGGGAAGACACATATCATATGACAATTTCAGCGAGTAACACATCAGGTAGAAACTGGAACTCCGTCTACTATTATTCTATAAGTGCAAATAATACAGGAACACGTCAATGGAACAACCCATACTATATGACCATATCTGCATCTAACAGTGAAGGTAGAAACTGGGATGACCCGTATTACATGAGTATATCTGCTTTAAACGTTGCTCCCAGAAATTGGAATAATCAGTATTATATGAAAATTAGTGCATTGTCAGGTATAGAAGGAAATTGGAAAAGCAAATATTATTGGTCTATGTCAGCAAGTTCTAATGCAAATAGAAACTGGGATTTTGATTATTATTATTCAATCTCAGCATGTAACTCTGAAACACGTCAATGGAATGATCAAATATTTTATTCTATATCTGCATCTAATACAAGCATAAAAAATTGGGAGGACACATACCACTATTCTATGAGTGCGTCTAACATCAGTCTTAGAACATGGCAAGAACAATACTATATGACCATGTCAGCGAGATCACAACTAGAAAACAAATGGAATGATAAATACTATCATACAATGAGTGCAAGCAACCATTCTATTAGAAACTGGGATGACACATATTATATGAGCATGTCAGCGAAAAACATAGAAACAGCTCAATGGCATGAAGACCAATACATCTGGACTATGAATGCATCTAACACTAGCCTTAGAACATGGGATGAAAACTATTACTGGTCTATGAGTGCATCTAACCCAGGAGTAACACAATGGACAGACAGATACATCTGGAAGATGAGTGCAAGCAACCATTCTATTAGAAACTGGGATGAACAGTATTACATGAGCATGTCAGCTAATAACACAGGAATAAGTCAATGGTATGACAACCAGTATCACATAAGTTTCTCAGCATCTAACACCAGTATAAACAACTGGGAGGACAAATATTATTTCACAATAAACGCCTCAAATACTAGCCTTAGACTCTGGGATGACACATACTATTATTCAATATCTGCATGTAACCAAGAAGGTGATCAATGGAATGACACCTACCACTGGACGATGAGTGCAAGCAACTATTCTGTTAGAAACTGGGAGGACACATACTATATGACCATGTCAGCTAATAACACAGGAGCAACCATATGGACAGATCAAATATATATGATAATAAGTGCATCAAATAGTAGTATAAACCTATGGAATAACACCTATTACTGGACTATGAACGCAAGTAATACCACTACTAGAAACTGGGCATCTGACTACTATTATTCTATGAGTGCATCCAATAGTTCAAAACTCGGCCCAATATATGGAACACCAACACCAACAAACCAAAGTAGAATAACCAACACAGGACCAACATTTATGATACAACTCAACGACACCTATACAACATTCAACTGGACCATAGAGACAATACCAGATGTAGGAAACAACAGTGCAAATAGTGATACAAACGGAACTAAAACATTAACATTAACAAGTCTATCATATACAACATATACCATCTGGGTTAACATAACAGATGGACATTATAACACACAAAGATGGTATACATTCACCACATATAGCGGTGACACCAGTGGAAACATAGACTACCATGTAGAAGGAGAAACAGCATATGTAAACCCAACACTAGGAGACGGAGTAACAGACTATAAACTCTGCATTAAAGACACAGACGGTGGTGAATCAGAGACAATATGGATTAACAGCACCGAACTACAAGAACACCGATACCATCTTGACTATGGGAAAAACTATGTTCTAACCCTTTTCTATCGTAACAACAGCCTGCTAAAATCCATAAGTAAAAAACTCAACATGCCAAATGATCCTAACATAAAATATGATAACGAAGGAAACATAATAACCGATGAGACATCAGAAGAAACAGATCAGCCATCTAAATACCATAACATATTTGAAAAACTCAAAATAAACAACTATCATCTAATACTCTTTATACTAATTTTCACAGTAATTTTTGTATACATATTTCAAAAAGAAAAAAAGAAGACATTATTCAAGATAATAAAGAAAAAAAACTATAGGAGGAAAAAGAAAAAATAGATAAAAATGACTAAAAAAAATGAGGAAAGCAGATACCTAGGGCCAAGAGGTATTGCTATAAAGAAAATAATTTTTGGAGAAGTTGAAAAAACTAAATCAGTTGGTACACGTATACCTTTATCTGAGGAGAAAGAATGGATTCAGTTTAAAAAAATCTGTTATAACACAGGTTTCAAAGCTAGTGATTTATTTCTCATTATGCTTAAACAAAACAATAGGGATTATGAGACTATCATTCCGATAGCTGATGAACTTGGTTATGATCCTGTAAAGTTTTATAATGAGATACGTGAGAACCTTCGTAATAGTATAGGAAACATTGATGATAATTTAGAGGAGAGGAACAATGAGATTCAGAAACAGGTTCTTAATGATATTAACAGATCAGTTAAAATAAGTATTAAATAATAAGGGAAATTAAACATATTTTTTTTGGCATAAATCTTTTTTTTAAAAACTTTTAAAAAAACTTTTTTTTTAGGAGGAAACAGAAATATATGAAAAACAAAATAATAATGAGCATAGTATGTATGATGCTGATAACAATAGTTTCTGTAGCATCATCTGAAGCAGTTGACAGCCCAATAATACTAACAACAATAGACTACCAGGAAATGGAATACATACTCATAGAAAGCAATAACGGTGAGATAGATCTAAACTATGTCAGCTCTGATTCTTTCGGGCCTGATGCTATCACACTAGAAAAAACAGATTACTATCCATCTACAAATGAGACTAAATATCGGGTGACAAGTAACAACATAAACCCATGTTTCTATGATACAGCTGATACAAAAGATTTTATCTACCAGGATGTTAACACAGGGCAACTATACATCATAATAGTAGACTACACAGGTATTGAGATACCCACATATGTTTTTGAAACCATGTACTATGATCTACATGAGAACTATAGCGACTTATACCATGATAACAATGAACTACAAGACAACTATGATAATTTAACATCTCTCTCTGAATATATAAATAGTAGTATAAACAATGTGATAAACAATAGCGAGAACTATAGTTTATCTGAGAAAACAGATCTGTTGATAGATGAATATGAGTCGTTAAAAAATGGTATGAATAACACTGAAAATGATTATTTCAACCTTAAAAACAGTTATGATGTTCTCATATCACAGCTGGATAACAACACCGTTAATCTTAGCAATATGACAGATCGTTACCTAGATTTAAAAATGGAATATGAAGAACTCAACATTAGTAACATGATTAATTATTCTAAGATGTTTGATTATTCATCTGAGCTATCTGAGTATAAACTTTTTTATGATAAAACACAGGCATTCCAGGATAGTTTCTACTGGGATGATACTAGCTATAGGACTTTTTATAGTTATCAGAATGAAATTGAAAGTCTCAAAGGTGATATTGGTATGATACCGATATATATCGCTATAGCAGTGTTAACAACAGCGTTAATCGCATATCTACTCTCATATAGACGTATCTATGAGCTGAAACAGCCTTTTAAACAGGAACTAGGTCATAGTGAAGAAGCACAGTCATATACAAAATATCTTGCTTCTAGGATACATGATACTTTCAATGTTAGAAACCCTCTGAGGAAAAAAGAAGTGGAACAGGTGGAAAATGTTGAAAGAATAGTTGATAAAATCGACTCGGAGAAAAAAACAGATGTTTCTAAGGAGAAAAAGGAATGATCAGGATTCTTCGTTTCATAGCATATTTCATATTCCTGATAGTAGGAGTTGCTATCAGCATGGTATTCGGTGCTTATACCTATAGGATTCCTATACTCTTACCATTCTTCCTGATGATGTTCATATTCTTTATTTTCAGTGAACTTTTCACTATGATCATGCAGGGTAAAAGCCCACAGGTGCTTACCACTATTGGTGAACGTGGATATTGGAGTATCAACCGTAAAGACATTCATTACAAGCCATGGTTTAAAAACACTAATGGTTCTAAAACACAGATAGGTGAACTCTGCATTATGATGGTAGGGGGTATTGATTACTGGTCTATAAACCCTAAGAGTAACTCTGATTATCCTGTACTTATTTTTCCTTCTACATATCAGAAACAAATTGGTCTTTGTTATGAGGTTAACTGTAACTTCCAGCCTTTCAATTTCAATCAGCTTAACCCTGAGATACGTCATTATCTGAAGAATAAATATGGTAGACGTATCAAAGATAATACACCGATCTATTTTGGTGCTACAAGTCTATATGATGGTACTGCTACACCTGATAATGATAAACTACTTGAGAAAATGCGTGTTGAAAATGAGTATACTAAGAAACTAGAAGAAATCATCGAAGGGCTATATAAAGAACTGAAGAAATATGATGAACGTAAAGCTAAACAATATTTTATCAGAGAGGCAGGTAGTATCGATGAGGGATAAAAAAAATAGTTCCAATGATGATGGTCTTGTTGTCCCTGTTGAGGGTAAAAGACGATGCTGGCGTTGTAAAAAAATGTGTTACATGGAGAAAAAAACTTTCGGTGATCATGTAGAATATTATTGCACAGGTTGTAACACTGTGGTTTTTGTTGAAAGAATCGATGATGATACTGGTGAATGTTATGCTGATAACGGTGATTATTATACTAAATATCTAGTTCAGAAAGGTGAGGAGAATGGTATCTGAGGAGGATAAAAACACTCTTAATCTTCTTAAACAGTTCGCTGGTTTATCTAAAAAAAATAAGATAGAAGACTATGATACAGCACTTCTAAATAATTTCTTTGAAAACATTACTGGTACACCCAGGGAGAAATATGATCAATATTGTGACCGTCTAATACTTGTAGCAGCTAGAATTGAAAGATATTACAAGGACCATGATGATGAAAGTAGACCTGAGATTCTATCTAATATAAGCATTTTTTTGAATAAACCACTTCCTAGTATAGCACCAGAGATCGAGGATTACACGCAACGAGAGGGACGTGTTATCACTATTAAACGTGGTGATAAAGATGTTAAATGTAGCTGTATCACTGAGACTTTTAATAAAACCATTGACCGTATCAGCGAGGAACAATATTACGAGATGGTTAACGAGGTACGTGAACTATTATATTTGGCGATAGCTGAACTAAAAGAAAACATTATACCATGGCATAAAGAAGGGATACTGGTAGAGGTTGATCCGAATTTATGAAACAAGAAGACATACCTGATATAATAGCATCACAGGATGTAACAGATGAGATGCGTATACAGTTCACAATTGATAAATTCTATGAGAACATGGAAGGTTTTGTAGCAGATACAGATCATCTCAGGAAACTTAAACTACTTCGTAACAACTTGGTAAACATGACTGATACATATCTAAGGAAATTTAAAAACAAGTTGATAATAGATAGTTTCTATGAGAAACTAAAAAATGCTAGAAATCAGTCTGTTAAAAATGGGATGTTAAATAAATATCATCAGTATATGAATGAGATACGGGTTATACAAGAATTCAAAGGTATACAGGAGAACATATCAGAGAAACTAGCAGATGAATTCATACAGGTATGCATAGAGACAGGGGAGGATATAAAGTGAAAAGAGAGATAATCAGTGGTAACGACTCAGGCCCGAAAACCAGTATTAATATGACACGTAATTTAGGTCAAGATATAGGTTTCATTGTACTCATTGATATACTTGAAGCAATAGAAAAAAACAATATAAATCTTAGTTATTCCAGATGGCAATGGTTCATTGGTTATTACTGGGAGGATCAAATCTGGAAGGATTGTTTAGCTAAGGTTATAACAGATCTGAAAAACAAGGGTTTCAATCTGAATAAATGTAGTTATTTTCTGGATTTCATCTTTGAGAAAACTGTTAACGAGATGGTTAAAAGCACTAAGGGTACACATCCGATTTATAAGCAAGCTCTCATGGAACTTGTTGCACGTAAAAGACCTGAGAAACGTAAAGAACGTGAATATGAGGATTTATGGTTGACTCCTAAAGAGTTAGCTGAAAAATATAATAAAAAAGAGAGATAAAATATGAATGAACTAATTAATGATGGAAAAAAATTTTTAGATCATTTAAGAAATGATTTAGAATCTGGGAAACCAATTGCTATATTTTCCTATACTGTAGATGATACTGGAGAAGTTGCAAGTGATTATTCAACTGAAGGGATTGATACATTAAAATTACTAGGTCAAATGGTAATCTGAAAAAATGATATTATCAAAGATGCAGAATACAGAGATGAAAAAATAAAATATTATGATTAATATAAAAAATATTGTGTTTGGTTAATATGTCGTTTGATGAAGTATTTTTTGAAGATGGAAATATTATAACAATAATAGGACCACCAAAATATGGGAAAACAAATGCATTAGTAGACATAGGAGACCATCTAATAAAAAATGGTCGTAAAGCACTGAGTAACATCATGTTTTTCAAAGAAGAAAACATAGAAACAGCTATACAAAAAGGATGGCTGAATCCAAAGATAAAATATAGGCCACAACCTGAAAACTTTAAATATATTCCAACTGCATCTGAGCTGATACTTGAAGCAACTAAAGATGATGACAACGTATTAATAGTTGATGAAGCAGCTATAAGTGCATCTAGTTATAAAGCAATGAGTGATCCATCTACACAGTTCAGGTTCTTAGGTTTCACAATCCGTAAACTAGGTAGCTGCCTAGTGGTTATCACTCAGGCTAAAAGTGCTATAGTTCCAACTCTCAGAGAGCATCTTACTACTTATGAGGTACATGTTGTTAGACATCCATCTGGTAGACGTGATCTTGATATTTTAAAAGCTAATCATTATTTCAACGAGTCGAAAGGTGATTATGCTGTTGACATGATCCCTTATGATTATGTGCGTAATATCTCTCAGGCATCTATTGCTTATGATACACGTCATCCAGGTGGTTTTGAATGGGATCTTGATCTTAAACAACTCTATGATGAGATTGCTAGACGTAGGATTGATAGTGTAGAGATCGCTAGGGTTCTACCAGGTATGGTTAAAGATATGGTAGCTGATCGTAGACTTGATGATTTTATTAATAAACAACAATTTGTACAAAGTGGTAAAGTAGCAAAACTATTTGGAGTTAGTACAAGAACTATTCGTAATTGGGCTGAAAGTGGTGAACTTAAAGGAGAAATGAATAATAAAAACCATTGGTATTTTGCATTAAGCGATGTTAAAAAGAAAGCTATGCAGATGGGAATAATATAATTTCCGATAATTTATAGATAATAATTTCCCAAATTTCCGATTTTATTATTCGTAAAAATGTGAGAGATGAGAGGTAATATCTAATATTAGAGGAATATTTTTGAAGAATATTATAGATCAACATATGATAATAATGTTTTTTTAAAAATTTTTAAACACAGCTTCGAGCTTTTAAATAGAATAAAAAGGATATAACATCTCATAAATATCTAAAAATTGATTCAGACCAAAAAGGGTTTTTTTATGTCAAAAAGAAAAGTTAAAGATATGTCAGATCGTCAGAGGAAAGCAGTGATGGCTAAAATGGGTAAAACAAAAAATGTTAACAGTTCCAGATATGCAGTGGTAAATAAAAATACAAATAGCAAACAATACATATATGGTGATGCAGATAAGGATAAAACACCTAATATTGATGATCAGAAACCATATGATAAAAACAATAAGAAAACAGTTGGTGATTTCTCACTTGCTAAAGATTTCAAAGATATAGAACAAGAAGGTCGAGAACGTAAGAAACCTATGAATAAAATAGAGAAACATTATCAAAAAGAGGGATATGAAACTATTAGCAGAACCAAAGGGTTACATTCAACTCTTAACAAGCTTAAACGTAAACATATACATCGTATACGAGATCTTGCTGGTATGACTGTTTTCGTTAAAAATGAGAAAGAAGCACATAAAGTCGGTAGAGATATAGAGAAAAACTATGATGTGATAGAAAAAGATGATTATTATGAGAACCCACGTCCTGATAGTAATTATAAAGCTATACATTATGTTGTTATGAAAGATGGTAAACCAGTTGAGATACATGTTCAAACTAAGAAGCAATTTGAGGAATCACAGAAAACTCATGGTGCATATAAACGTGGGGAGATTGATGTAATAGTTAGGGATGATGATTTTTATGCCAAGAAGAAAAATGAGTCGTGAACAAGAAAAAGCAATGTTTTATAAGATCAAAAATGGTAAACAAACCAAGATTAATAAACCTAAATCTATTGACAGTTACCTGGATAGGGGATATACTATTTCTAAGGTGACAGTAAAAGGTAATAAAACAAAGATACATACTTATTCACCTAGAACCAGAGAAGAATACGAAAATGAGAATAGAGGGTTAAATATAAGAAAAGGGAAAAAGACAGGAGAATGGAGTGTATATAAATATAATTGCCCACTTTTTACAGGATTACCAAGTAAATCTTATGCAAATAAAGTTATGGAAATGCAAAAAAAACAGGAAGATGAATTAAGAAATAATCAAACCCAAAAAAAAAAATAAAATTCTTAGGAACATGCGACAGGATAAGACAAACATCTGAAGGAGAAGCATGGTGGCATAAAACCATGCGAAACAAAAAAAGTATCACTGAAAAAGAATTCCTAGAAAACACAGATACTAAAGATATACTAGATGAAGATGAAACATGGGAACAATACAAAAAAGATATGGAACGCCAAGATCAAGTAAGATACTACAAATCAGGTGACATCTATTTCTTCCAGACTGCAGGTTTTGAATATTTCTGGGAGAAAAAATAAAGAGAGAAAAAAAATATTCTATATTTATTTCTCATAAAACCTTTTACAGACAGGGCAATAGAACCCGACTTTCTTCCATTGTTTACCATGCGTGCCAACACGTACATACATAGATTTCAAACTAACGAAATACTCACCTGAACCATTACTATATTCCTTTTTACAAGATTTACAACGTCTATTCATATAAAACCATTATTCCATTTTAATAAAAAAAAAATTGTTTATATACTATTCGGGCATTCACAGATTTTTTCTATTTCAGATGCTTTAACAGGTTTCCAATGTATATCACGATCCACTTCAAAACCAGGTGGAATCTTCAGGTTTTTTAGATCACTAAAGTTGATATATCCCCATTCAGCTGCATCGGTCCAACCATTAAGTATTGCAAAACCATAAAACGTGTCTTCACCATCATATTCAGCTATGTACCAGTCACTATCTGCAAGGAAAAAATGCATATGAATTTTTTTATCCGCAAGTTTTTTTCCTTCTGTTTCATATAGTTTTGGTATTTTACTTAGTTGTTTTTCAGTTGGTATGTTCCACATTATTTTCTTATTCCTCCTCATATTCTTCTAAATCTGTAAGCCAACTATTTGTTGCATGGTTTTTTTTACAAATACTGCATTGTAAAAAATGTTCATTGATCGTTTTCCACTGATGTTTATGTCTCATATCTTAATCATCCACCGCTTTATCTTTATAGTTATATATCTGATTCGTTGTTTTTATTAGATTGCTAAGTCGTCCATAACGGTAATGTATTTCACCTGTTTTAATATCCGACATAATATAACTATTTGTCTCTTTTTCATATCTGATCGTGCATTGACGTATTGGCCTATGTTTCCATTCAACAGGTAAATCTACTTCAACTCCTTTTCTAAGATCTGATGCTTTTATCTCAGTCATCTATTTTACAACTCCTTCATTATCAAATTATCTGGTACAAGATATTTCACCGATTCATCTTTAAGATCCTGTAGAACTAAAATTGCTGTTTCACCAACCCATTTGTGAACATCAATCCATTTACCAGATTTTTCAATTCCATCTTTCCCTTTGAAAACATAATTATTGTATTTTGTAAATGATCTTACCATCTTTTAATCCTCCACTGTTTCAAGGAAAAACTTGATAGTCCCCATGCCGTAATAGCCGTAATGTTCCTCAAAAGTATCCCAGCTAAGTAAAACACCAATAGCCTCAGCATATTTATCTCTCTGATCCTTTGACAAATTTTCAATATGTTCTTTCCATTCTTTACCTGTCATTGACATTATTCTACCTCCTGATAGGTTAAAACACCCTCTTTATGCCTCATCTTATCAAGTATCTCCCATATTTTCTTCTGAACATGTCTTTCATGCATCAGTTGTCTCTCAGATAGTTCCTTAGATCTCATAAAGAAATAATAAGAGACCATTGAATCAATGACTCTTACATCATGGTAATCAACTTCCACCATCTTATTTCACCCTCTTAAAAGTATCTAAAGCACTTTCAATATCAGTTGAATTAGCTGCATTAGAAATAGCTGCACTATTAATTTTTCTGTTATTCTCCTCTTGCTCTCGATCTTCTTTCTCACGATCCAATGGATTGCCATCATCATCAACTTCAATATAGTCATTCATATTGAAAATTGGCACACTCTCAGTTATCTCACCAGTCACCTTATGTTTATATTTCCTAGTTCTAAAAGTATATTCCACTTTGTCAAGTACCTCACTCATCTTAATAATATTTGTGATCTCTTTCTTCTGATAATCACTCATAAAATCCCAGTATTTCTCTTTGAATTTTATTGCTCGATCAGTTGAATATAGACTTATACCAGTCCATTTTACATGTTCTTCTTCATTTAGACCTGCAAGAACTATCTGACTATATGTTGATTTCTTTGGTTTATTCCAACGGTTTGTCTGTGGGTTAAGAGTCTGCCTGCAAAATCTTTGACCATATCTTGTTGTCTCAACCCAGAATCTTGCTTTTGTTCTGAATCGAAATCCATATGGATAGTTTTCTACCATATACGGGTTTTTTTCTGTTGGTTGTTCCTCAAATATTTTAATTTCCATATAGACACCAGCTTCCTTCATTCTGGGTTTCATCATGTCCACAAGTAGAACAGTATCCCCAGAATCCATCTGTTCCACATATTGGACATTTTATTTCTTTCATTTTTTTTTTCACATCCACATTATTCTTTCATATTCATTTGGGCATTCATGCTGATCATATTCACTTACTGGTATGAACTCACAACATCCAGGACAGCATATATGTCGTTCTTTCTTGCCTGTTTTTGGGTTATAAAATACAAATTTTCCCATTTTTCATATCACCACAATAAAGTGTATACACTGCATAGTATTTAAATATTTCGGTTAGTGTATACACCACAATAAAAATGCTTTAAAACACTAAAAATCAACCAAAAAACCCCCCTAATACGTCTAAAAGTGTTAATGGCGTGATCTTTATTTTTTGATAAAAAAAATATAATGGAGGAATAAAAAAAAATATGAAACCAGAACAAGAAAAAAAACATGAAGAAACACTAGAAAAACCTGCAACTATAAAAGGTGATGCAGAACGAAAATATCAACAAGAACGACAGGAGAAAGATAAAACAATAAAACCAGGTACAAAAGTAAAAGACTTTGCATATGGAAAAGGAATAGTTCGTAAGGTAAACAAAAAATCATATACTGTTGAATATGAAAGTGGTTATAAACATGCACGTGATAAAATATTCATAGATAAAATACCACAGGATACTAAGGTTGATATTAAAAAAACAATGGATATTAAAAAAGGCGACAAAGTAGAGTTTTCCCTGATAGGTCGAGATAAAACAGGAAAAGTTGTTAGTTATGGTCCAAATACTGCAAAGGTTAAAGATAAAGAAGGATTAGTATTTCAGGTGCAAAGAAACAATATACTAAAAAAAATATAATTTAGATCTCAGAGAGATCAAAGAATTTTTTACAGATAGGACAACGATAACCAACTTTTACCAAGTTACCACTACTACCCTGATGCTCATAAACACTTTTCAAAGCAGGGTTATATTCCCCAGATCGATGACCTTTATATTCAACAGTGCAACTAGGACATCTTTTAGGAATACCACGTTTAACCATAATACACTGTATACAACTAAGAGTATTTAACATTTAAGATTCAATCCTTTTAAACCTGTGAAACCATACCTTCTGATCATCATCCCAACCTTTACGTGGATGAATATCACACCATATTTGTACAAACTCATCAGGATTTTTACAACCCTCAACATCATAAGCAACATCTCTAATACTACTAAGACTTGCTTTAACTATATTTGTCAACTCATATGTTACATCATCAACAATGAATCTATCACCAACATCTCCATATTTTTTATTACGACTCGTAGCAGATTTAACACCTTTTTTGAGTCGTATCCGACTCCATTTGTTAAATGGTATATTAACTTTCATTTCTCCATTTCCCCTTCATCTTTAACAAGAATAATAAACCTAGTATCAACATCATCATTATAAGATACCAGATAACAACGCCATAGTAAATATTCAGGATCTGGTTTATACTGTGTAGTATGCATAACGGTTTCATCATATATTATGTAACGGTTTTTTTGATCTAAAAAAGTTTTTTGATCTTCAACATATATTCCAACTACGCCATCAAAATATTTTTTTGGTTTATCAGGCTGTATAAATAAATTCTTCATCTAAATTTAATCCCCCTTTATTCTAAAGAAATCATTAGGCCATTGACCACAATCACAATCAATAGGTTCAACACCAGTAAAATTAGTTAAATCTTTATCTGATGTGAACTTCCAAACTACATCCCACCAACGACCAATTTCTCTAAAAGGTTCATCAGGATCAACATCCGCACATAGATCACCATTAAAACGATGACCATTATATTCAGAGATACCTTCAGCAATATTCATAGCAGTTTCCTCAGTTATCTCACGATCACAGAAAACATATTTTGCACCACCAAAAACATCAGACCAAACTTGATCTGAATAAGTATAAAGATCATTCATTCCGTCAAATGATCCCTCCTGATATTTATTTGCATATTTTTCAACTGCTTCTCTTGATGGCCCATCAACCCAATTGACATGAATCGAGCATCCACCTGCATAACTTTCGGATTTCACTGAAAATTTTATATCTGGAAATGCTTTCTTTAACTCGATCTTTAAATTCTTAGCACCAAGAGCATAACCACTTAGATTACTATCTTCCTGTTTAATTAGATATGGATGTTCTTGTCTATGTTTCTTTCTTTGTTCTTCTTCCTGTTTTTGTTTTTCTTCAAATGATTTTTTCCTTTGTTCTTCAAGTATTGGTTGCATCCTTTCATATTCAGAGACGATTCTATCAACTTCTTCTTGACTTAATGGTGGTTTATCTTCAAGTCTGAATCCTGCATATTCATTTGTTCTTATATTATTTGTTGGTACTTGTGTTTTATGCCAGTTATCAGGGAATATTACAATTGCCTCCTGGTTTATTTTTTCCATTGATCCGTTTCCTCCGAATAATAGAAATTTGTTGCTTGTATCTTTTATTTTAACTATGATTCCTTCATGGTAAGGGTTGGCCATATCATGGTAGGATATTGTTTGTCCTATTTGTATTTCTCCTGCCTCTTTATTATTTTTTATTTCTTTTTCCATTCTTTTTTTCACCTCTTTCCATATATTGTATACAATGGGGGGTATATAAATGTTTCGTCTATTGTATACAGTATATATTAAAATGCTTTAAAACACTAAAAATCAACCAAAAAACCCCCCTAATACGTCTAAAAGTGTTAATGGCGTGATCTTTATTTTTTGATAAAAAAAATATAATGGAGGAATAAAAAAAAATATGAAACCAGAACAAGAAAAAAAACATGAAGAAATAATAAAAAAAATAGACGCAAAACACACACTAAAAACACCAGAAATAAAAGAACAAGAAAAAATAAAACCAAAAAAACAGAAAAACAAAATAATAGTAACCACAACAATACTAACAACCATAATAATACTAACAATGATCACAGTCATACCAACACAAAACGCAGAAACAAAAATACAGACAATAAACGGGAAAATATATAGCATCGGAATGACCGCACAAATAACAGGAAACAAAAACCAGAACAACATAAACGCACAAATAAAATACCAAGACTACAATGCACCTATAAGCCTAACATTAGATCCAACATGGCATACACTCAAAGGCAACGGAATATTATTCGGTGAAAACTACTATTTCAATGGATATTACATGCAGATAGGTGAAATGATCTTTGGTATAGTCTTCTGCAATGGTTTAAGTGGCACGTTTAACCTTAACATCAGCTAATTAAACATCACCTATTTGTAATGTTTTTATCAGGAATTATTTCAGGCATATCTAGATATTCAGCAAGTTCTTTTAAATCATCGTTAGATAATTCAAGTTGTTTTTGACAGGTATCAACCAAACCAAGTAAAGCCAATCTAACTTTTTTATCTTTCATATATCTATCACCTATTTGTAAGTTTTTGGTTCATATTTATCATAAGCAATATACAAACCAGTAAGAATAAACATAATAGGTACTAAAACATAAATCAAAAGTTCGACACCAGTTAACAAAACCAATAAACCTATTATAACAATCGGAATTAAGCAAGTAATAGATATATATTTAATAGAATCTTTAAAGAAATCTGAATATAAAATTTCGACAGTTGATTTACCTATCCACCTAAAAAATCCTTTTTTCATCATATCACCTAAGTTCAAGGTTTTTTAATTTTTCACTTAACTCTTTACATCTTACACTAAATAAACGGTTGTCTTTTTTCATTTTCTTCTGTTCCATGCTTCTCGTAACTCCATAATAGATACAAACCAACCAACACAAGCACCACATCCACCTTTAGCTTGGTTACATATTATTCTTTTATCCATCCTGCCATCTATTTCAACTATAGGTTCTTTAGCACCACAGAACGGACATGGTTTTAATTTACTCATTTATTCACCTTTGCAAGTTCAAGATTACCACGTTCATTAAAACTAATTGTTAAATCATCGCCTTTCTTTATTTTTGCCTGTTCAACATAGACCTTTGGAATAGTGATACTAAACTGCCTTTTATTTTTCTGTAATTTAACCATTTTACCACGCCATAATACAATACTAATATTGTAATAGTATTATACTATTTATACTTTAGTATTTAAGATAAAGATTTAGACCACGCCCTAAATTTTATTTTTACTACCAAGTTTACGACCTTTATACTTTCCTTCTTTCTTTGCACGTTCAATTCCAATGCGTTGTTTTTCCCGCATGTCCTCAGGCATTAAACAACAAACTGCCATACGAACACGAAACATAAAACGCCCATTTGCATTAGAAAGATTAATTTCATCAGATGTACTAATTAGTTTACAATCATTCCAATTATCACGAAACCATTTTTCAATAAATACGACATCTTCCCAATTACGTGTAAGTCTATCAAGGTTGTAAATTCCAATAGGATTCTTTTCTTCTTTTGATAACTCAAGGAGTTTTATAAATTTCTTTCTTTTAATAAGTGGTGTAAGTCCGCTTTCTACATCCCTTACAATTTTATTAATAGTGTAACCATTTTTAGAAAACCAGTTTTTTTCATAGTTAATTTGTTGGTTAACATTTTGGTCTTCTGTTGAAACCCTTGCATATAAATTAACTTGTTTCATATCAATACCTTACACTTTTAATGTAGAACGACAATTTAAATTTTGTATCATTTTTCAATCACGTTTTACCTTAATATCTTCTAAAGTTTTTGGTGTTATGTTCATTTCATTAATACATTCATTACAAATTAATTGAAACATATTTAATTCAGTTTTTTCTTTATTACATGCCCAACATTTTCTATTTTTCATTTCTAAACCATCCTTTATTATAAATATAACACGTTATCAAAAAAGTAAAAAAACTAAATATAAGTCCAGATATTACACCTAAAGCATAAGTATCCATATCCATATTAATCACTTATTATTAATTTCTCCTTTAACAATTACCTTAAATTATTTTCTCTTGTTTTAAATTAAATGCACAATTAAAAACATATAAACCTAATTCTGGATTAACACAATTAACTAAGGCCTGTGTATTTTTAGATTTAATACCATGATACTTTTCTAAACTCTCTCTATGTTTTTTAGATGCACGTCTAACACTACTACGAGCATTAGTAAGAGAAAGAGTAATTGGTTTAAACTTATGATTAGGAATAATAAAATTACTCCAGAACCAATGCCTTCCAACAGTATCAGGTTTAATAAATGGTTCATAATAACTTTTAACATTTTCAACAACCCATTTAGATTTACAAAACTGTTTTAAAAATAATATCTCTTGCCATAATGACATATCAGGATAACGCTTACAACCACGTGCATGTAAAAAATTATTCATATTACTATGTGTCTGACATGGTGGACTACTCCAGATAAAATCATATTCGTTATAATGTTCTAATAAATATTCATGTGCATCTGTAACTATTACTGTATCACTTGGGAAATTGTTTTTATATTCATCTGCTATTTTTTTATCAAATTCAACAGCAACTATATTATCTTCATTAGGCCAGAGTTTACGGTTACCGCCAATACCAGCATACAAGTTTAATATTTTCATTGTCTTTTTACCTTATCATTATGTTCAATCATGCATCCAATTCCATATTTCCAATGGCGACATTCATCTTTAAGACATGGTAATTCAGAATCACAATAACACATTATTTTACTCTCCATTCACAATTTAAATCAGACGTATCATAATCTAATGTGCATTCACCATGATCCATAGCACTACAACAAACATTTTTACATTTCATAACAGACACCTTCCTAATTTCCTTCATATATTCTATTAATCGTAACAACCTCATTATTATGTTGTTTATGACCTATACACCATTGATACTTTTTTAGATGTTTAAATTCCTCTTTTGTTAATAATATACAATCACTCATTTATTATTCTCCTTATGCCCACATATTGCACAATACCAATTTTTTCCAATTCTAAAATAAACATTATGAATACATACCATCTAATCAACTCCTTCTGGTATTTTCATAAAACAAAACCATCTACAAGTATTATGATTACGTTTAGCAGTAGTAGTTCCAAATAAAGGATCTACAGAAAACAAAGACAAAACTTCATTATGATTTACACAACCATCATGGAATTTAAAAATAAGAACGCCATAATCTTCTAAAACTCTCCATAGTTCTTTAAAACCTTTTCTAAGATCACTTCTCCAACTCTCAGCATTAAGAGCTCCATAACGTTTAGTAATCAAACCAGTAAGATTTTTCTGACCATCCTTTCTTGTAATATGTGGAGGATCCCAAACAATCAACTTGAACGAGTTGTCTTTATATGGAAGATCTCTAAAATCCTGTATCTCATCAGGATCAACATTAAACACAGCAGCCCTATGATGAGGAGCTCTAGCAAAAGCAGGATCAAGTTCCTGTCTAATATCAATATACAACGTATTAGGATTATTTTTATTGTTCTTATGCCAGATCGTTCTGCCACCACAAGTTGCATCTAATATTATTTTTTCTTTCATAAGCCTACACTTTTACCTTAAGTATGTTTTTTTTTATCAAATTCATTATACGGAACACTCCAATAAATTGGTTTATGCCAACTCCAATAAACAAGATTCTTAATACGCTGTGTTCTTGGTATCTCACAATTCCACATAACATCAGCATTACACCTAAGAGATCTAAGAACATTACAACGATAAACAGCATCATCATGCATAGTATCATTATCACAATAAACATAAAAAGCTACATCATTTTTAGTATTGACACCCATATCTTTCATAAGCTCAATTTTATTTCTTATAACTCCTTCAAGTTTCGTATCATCAAAAGCAAACTTCAAAGGTGTTGATTTATCACGAACATCAAGAATATAATTAATAAGATTTTCATCAAGTAATCTAATATCATAACCCTGAGTCATATTGATTTTAACACCAACATTAATACTCCATTGAGCAACTGATAAAAACCACTCAGGATCAAAAAGTATATTGTTATCAAGCAACATTATAGATTTAAAACGTTTATCATAAAACTCTTTAGGATGTTGCCATATTTTAAAACAACCTTCCTTTCTTGGTACAAAGCAAAAATAACAGTTACGGTTACATCCACGAGTTGAATAACCCTGAGAATACTCAGAAGGATAAAGATCATAATCGGGTTTAATAAATTCTATTTCATCAGGTAGATAACTATCAAAGCTAAAACCAGATCCACCAAATACATGCTCAATAGATGTTAACCTTTTGTTCAAAGATTTGTTTTTGTTCTTAGTAAATATGATAGAATGATAAACCTTATCAGGATTAGATAAATTAAAACCAACAGTATCACCTTTCTTTTTGTGATATGCACTAATTTTCATTAATGCAAGATTAGGATATTTACTGTCAACATCTATTAAACTAACTCTCATAAGCCTACACTTTTACCTTATCTTCACTCCAAGTGATGACCATTAAATCATTAAAGATGGAAATATCCCTAATATCTCTAATAAAATAATCATCAGGATTATTACCACGTTGGATGATAATTTGTATCTCACCATCATTCCAACCTTCAACAGCCCAAGCAACTAAATCAAGAAACCTATCATCATTCAAATCAATTTTACGAACAGTATTATTTTTAACACCATCTCGTTCTTTCTCAAAGAAATGAGAATATGATTTAAATCTAAATTCTCTATCTAATACCATGTTATTCTACCTTACATCTTAGATAAACACTCATCACAAATTTTATGATATTTTTTATCCATTGGATACCATTTCTTTCTTAAAGGTCTGACCGTCTTACAAATAAAACATTTTTGTCTATAATTCATTCTTTCATTTCTCCTTTGCTTCTTACCTTACATATATCCATCTAATGTTTCAATCAATATCTTTTTTTTATAAACTTCAGGATCAAGAAAACAAAACCTATAAAGATCGCGTCTACGACCGACACCTTTAGTTCTTTTAGTTCCATTATCATCTATACGATCATAAAAGATTCTTTTATCAGAATATATTAAACCTACTTTCTCTAGTTTTCTAACAATAGAATATACATCTCTATAATGATAATCACAATCTAAACATTGTTTTACAAATTGATTATCCATACGTTGATCCACTTCCTTATATTTATCATGCTTTCTATGACACCATTTGAAATCTCTATTATTAATAGATCTACATATCCTCTGTATATTACAAACACCCTCATCTTTTAGGATTGCGAGGACACCATCTGCAATAACTTTCTGATCCTGAGCAGGTAACATTATTACATAACCTTCCGTAATTTTCTATAAATTTATGTTTTGTTTCCATTTATTTTACCTTATCTTTAAACCAACAGTATTTATCAAAACTCATAAAGTCAGAAAAAATACTTAGCTTATATTGAATCTTTCTAAGAATCATTTTCATTTCTACCTTACTTCTCCTTGAACAATTACCTTAATCTTTGTAAACAATACAATACTTACCATCAATTGTTTTCTTTTTAATATTAAATCCTTTATCTATCATTTTTTTGTATATCCTATCTCTATCACTTTTATAATCAAAATAATCTATTTTTTCATGGTTCATTTAATCACCTTTTTCATTAGATTTCTATTTTTTCTCCTTCTTGAGTTATGCAAAATATATTATTATGTTCACATCTAATTATTACCCAATCACCTTCATTATGAATTACATCTCCATCTATACATTCACATTCAAACATCTTATTTTCCCTCAATTAATACCTTATTTATATTTTTCTTCTCCTTGTATTGAAGTAAATCCACTTGGAATTTTATCTTGACAACAAAAAATTATTTCACGACATGATTGACATAAATCTGCTTTATGACTTGAATACCAATCACCATCTACATAGTTATCAATATGAACATGAGTTATAGGATTAGATAATTCTTTGTCTTTTTTACCACACATTTCACAATATTTCCCCATTTCTATTTCTCCTTGAATAATTACCTTATATATTTTTTTCAAGATATTTAACTATTTTATCTACACTTTCTTCCACTGTCTCAGTATCCGTTTCCAGAATTATTTCAGGATTTTCTGGTTTTTCATATATAATATTTATCCCAACAAATTCTTTTATTTTACCAGCTCTAACCTGTTTATAATAACCTTTCACATCTCTTTTTTCACAAACTGATAGAGGACACTTTACATATACTTCAACAAAATCCTGGTTTAAATATCTGGCATATCTTCTAATATTTCTCGTAGGTGAAATAACACTAACAATTGTAAAAACACCATTAATATTTATCAAATGACTGACATCTCCAACTCTAGTGATATGCTTATCTCTTTCTTCTTTAGTATATCCTAAATCATAAGATAACGTTTTACGCACCACATCACCATCTAGTAAAACAACAGGAATATTTTTTTTTCTTAATATTTTTACAAGATTATTTGCTATAGTTGTTTTACCTGATCCTGATAAACCAGTCAACCAAACCGTATGTCCTTTCATGCCCCCACCACTTGTTTTATAATATTTGATGTGGACCAACCTTCACTATATTTTGGTTTTATAAGTTTACCATTATTTTTTTGTATCCATTCTTGACCTGGAATATAATCCCAATCATCACCTTTAACAAGAACATCTGGCCCAATATTTTCCATATTTGGAACTGGATCATAACTATTTTGAGGCATGACCCTATCAACACATTTTAAAGAACTTACTATTTTTATTCTATCTTCTTGTTTTTGTATTGGCCTATTTTTCCCTTTAAGTTTTTTTATTGCATCATCACTAACAACACCTACAATTAATTTATCACCATATGATTTTGCAGTTTTTAACATGTTAATATGACCAGGATGCAACAAATCAAATGCACCATATGTATAAACAACATTAGCGACTTTTATATGTTCAAAAATAGCTCCTGTCATCTTAAAATGTTCTTTTCCCAGGTTTTCACATAATCCATATATCTTATCTTTTTCTATAGCTGCTTTTTCCCATCCAACTTCAAAAGCTAAATCTTCAACATCGACCATAACTCCATCAAATACATCAATGATATCGCTTACTCTTTTACATCCTTCTAAAGTTTCTATTTTTGCACATATTTTGGTTACATCATTCCCAAGGAGTTTTCTAACATATCCATATTTAGTAGTATCTTCTATATTTGATATTCCTACCCATTCAACCCTATGTTCACCAGCTATTTTTAATAATTCACTGTAATTATGATCAGCCACTTTTGATTTAGTTCTAAATTTTATATTGACATCTATGAATTTTGGTTTATCTACTTTAATTAAAACATCAATTAGATCTTCTTTTGTATACCAAGGTGAATTTAATCTAATAATTTCAACATTATCATAAAATTTTGGATTTTTCTTCTTATATAAAAGGTTATAACTTGCCATAATCCCCATTATTTTTCACCCTCAGTTTTTATTTTAAATAATGGGAGTTTGTTATATTTCAGAATGGTTTCAATCTCTTTTTTATAAAAGTTTTTTGTATTATTATCCGTTACAATATTGCCATTTTTATCATAAAGATTTTTTATATAAAAACCATTATTAATTATTTCGTTTGTTTCACGATTTTTATGAGATTTAACATGATAAACAAAATCATTGTGTTTTAAATACAATTCATATCTATCTTTATAACATGATTCAGCAATAGCATAACCTTTACCAACATGATTCCCCCTATTTTTTAAGACACTAATACCATCTATATTTTTTGGTATTCTCAAACCAGCTATATTCAGAACAGTTGGCATAATTGCAATATTCCCCTCAACTATGTCATTGACAATAACAGACTGATTATTTGCCGTATGTATCATAAATGGTATTTTTAAAATAGATTCAATTAAAAAATTCTTTCGACCTTCCATTACATTAGGAGCAAAAAGATTCTTAATATCTTTATCAAAAATTGGTAAACCATGATCCGCAGTAAAAATAACATAAGTACAATCTTTCTCATATTTATTAATATAATCAAATAGAAGTGATAATGTATCATCAACTTCAATAAATTTTTGCCAGTATATTTCCTGTAAAAACTTTAAATCATCTTCTCCTAAGATTGGGTTTCTATATACTAGGTCAAGATTTTTATTAAATAATGCATCATCTAAACCTGATATGTTACTAGGTGATTGAAAAAACCTATGATGTGTATCGAAATAATGTAAAAAAACAAAATTGCTAGTATCTTTATTTTGCTTCAAAAAATTAATTGCATTAAGAGTTATATCATAATGATTATTACTAACTTTTTGAAAATCAGTTAGTTTAACATCTCCTATTTGTTTTTTGGAATGATCTTTATATTTATTTAATACACGATCATAAGTACATCTAAATATAAATCTGTTGAATCCACGAGCATGACCATATCCTGGGCTTACCCGATTATGACTGACATATCCAAAAGTATTATATCCGTTTTCTTGTAATATTTCTGCCATTGTTTTATTTTCATTAGGCATAGACCTAGAATACAAATCTGGATCGTTCACATTATGATGCGATGGATATAAAGATGTTGCCATGTTTGCAAAATTTGGCATAGTCCATTCTCCCTGCGCATAAGCATTGTTAAAAATCATGGAATTTTTAAAAAATTTGGAAATATTGTCAGCATCATATCTACCATAATATGCACCTAATGTTTCTTGGATAACACCATCAAAAATTATTACAACAATATTTCTTTTTTTATTATGGGTTTTCTTAGTTGTTGAAAAATTAGGAAGTGAAAGATAGATTTTATCTTTAATTGTATTCTCCCAAAAAATATTTAGTGTATTCTCATTAGATCTAATAGGTATTTTAAATTCGTTCCATCCATTAAGTAAATTGTCAGCATCTTTGTTTAAAATGATTTCTTTATTATTACCATTTTTGATAAAGAGTTTAAGATTTCCTTTAGGTTTTCCTGTTTTCACTTCCCATCCTAACGCATAGTTTAAAAAATCAAGTTTTCCAAATTTTTTAATTTTGATTTGCCCTTTTTTTAAGCATCCTAAATTTATACCATTTCTAAGTTCATCATTAATACAATATTTTCTAATTGGACATTCTGCACTAGCTTCAATTTCTTTTTTATATGAATCATCTGGTTCAAGATTATTTATACCATGAACATGTTTTATTTTTACTTGCTGAGCTTTTTCTTTTAAATAAACATCTTCATTAGGCGGATTATAAATTAATATATAAATTTTGTAGATTAAACATATAATTATTCCAACTATTATTATCCTAAAATCTTCTATAATTGTTGCTACAATTAATGAAATTGTAAAAGGTAAATATGAAATAGAATCATATTTAAGCGACTCATTTATTGCACCTCTTGATAAACCACCAAGCATAATTTTTGAAAGAGCAAAGCTATATCCTACCCATGATAGAAATATTAATAACACTGATAACATCAAAAGTACTGATAAAAAAAGTATATTTTTATTATTTAAATTTAGACTTAAACCAATTAATATACCTTGTATAGCAACTATTAAAAATGGTAGTTTGTTAGACTTTATAATCTCAAATATTTTTGTTAATATCTTATCTAAATTCATTTAATTACCTTTTGTTTTTCTTAAATCTAATATCAATATGTTTGAGCCATAACCTACTCCCAAAATTCTGATATACTACATGCCCTCCAAGACGATTCACAAGGCCCTTGATGACACATGGTGTCAAATACTGACATACACTGCTATTAATCTTTTTTTTACCACGAAAACGCCAGGAGATCTCATACCCTAGTGCATTAGGAGTTGTAAGAATACAGATACCATCATCTGTAACATGCTTTAGCATATTCTCAATAAGACTCCGAGGCTCTCTTACATGCTCTGCAACCTCGATTGCCTTTACCACGTCAAATTTTTTATATATCGGTAACGGTTTGCAGACATCAGCAACGATGTCTGGCTCAAAATTTGGGTTAATATCAATACCAAGGCCCTCTTTATCCTGGCCACATCCCAGGTTTAGAATTTTTTCATCATTCATTTTTAAACACCTTTTACATTAAAACTTTCTTCATAACTATTTACAAAATCAATTATATTCTCGCCACATATCATACGTAGATTTGCCTTTCTTGCTAATTTTCTTTTTTGAGCACGTTTTGCTGATCTATTAGATCTAATACGAACACAATCATCACAATACCAGCGATTTATGCTCTTTGCAAAAAAAATCTTCCCACATTCATTACATCTTAATTTAATCATTTTTAAACAACTCAATTTTTTCTAAATTATCATCAAAACGCCTGCATAACAAATGCAGATAACAAAGCTCAACAACAGCAAGCAAAGGAACACCATCAACAAAACGATACTCAACCATAGGACGACCGCAACGACTACAAAAAACCGAGCAACCATTAGAACGAATCAAAACATTCCTAGCCATATTATCATCCATCCTCTGAAACATCCTTCTTAAAATCATTATTCACACCAAGAACAATACGGCCAGCACGATCAACCATCTTATTACTCTGAACCATCACCATCTCACGACAACGATCCATGACATACAAAAGATCAGAAATAGGAGTCTCAGAGAACTCAGACCAGACAGATAAATATTGACATATGTCATATTTATCAGGAACGCCCTTCTTATCTCTCAGGTTCTCCAGGTCCATTAGTTTACAAATATCTAGTAGTTGCTCCCTGCTTACATCCTTTTTATCAGCTATAATCACCATCAATATAATCTCCTAAAAACATTAAAACTACCAGACCTTCTACCAGTAAGATTCTCCATAGTTTCAATCTGAGCTCTAATAATGTTTACACCGCATTTTGCACAAATTGGAACTTCTTTTACTCTACCTTTTTTATATTTTAAATTAATTGATCCTGCTTTCCTATCCTTAAACCTAATCAAAAGTTTACCACATCTACCACATCTTCTAAACCAAGGTATCTTTAGTTTTTTCATAATATATCAGATCTCGTTTTTAACAAAACTAAAATATTCAACAACATCTTCTTCCATAACCGTATGACGACCATTCCTCTCAGCAATATCACAAAGAACAGGCATCTTCATCTCAAAAAAAAGTTCCAAACGATCTTTCATCTCACGCCATGCCTGATCAGATATTTTATATCCACCGCTATGCTCCCTCATCAAATCACGTATTTTTATAGTAGTACAATTCTGTCTCACCATCTCTATTTTTCCTCCTTTTCAAATTCATTATTAAATCTATCTAGTTTTTCTTCTGGACGGTTATTAATCATTTTATGATCAATACGACCTGTTTTAACAAACTTTAAAAGAACAGCTGGCATGTTACTATCCAGATAATGCTGATAGTGGTTATCATTAGCGAATGCTTTCACCATGTTTCCGAAATGATCTAGTTCTTTTTGCAGTAATATCGTTGGATCATTTTGTATCATTTCATAGATACCTAGGAGTTTACTAACCCCCTGTCTGAAATTTCCATCCCCAATTTGTTTAATTTTATTTTTTTGATTTAATGGTACTCTTACCGTCTCTGATTTAGTTTTCTTTTTTGGCATGTTTTCTCCCATCATAATTTATTAATTTTCTTTTTAGTTTCAAAAGTTTTTCTTCATCTTTGCTTTTTTGACCAGCTTTTCTTTTTGAAACCACGCCCATAATTTCTTTGAAAACTTCAAAAGCAATTTTTTTACTTCCCTGAAATTGATATTTGTCAAAAAAAGGAATTAAAATATTTTGTAAATCATCCTTGCGAAAAACTCTATAACTATAACAATCGTGATTTGCATTCTTATATTTTTTTCTATTCCCTATATCCAAATATATTGATCCACAACCTATAAACTCTCTAATTTTTTCTAAAAGTTCTTTGTCTTTTTTATTTAGTCCAATTGAAAACATCGACCTTAAATATATGTAGGTTTTTTTCCCATACCTATGTTTATCATAATTTAAAGAAAAGCAACCTTCACCCTCTACAAATCCAGCAATGAATTCACCAGTCAATTTTTGCGTTTCTGACATATTTTTTATTTCTCCTTAGTCTTCTTCTAATGACTGTCACAAAATTGTGACATGTCACACTTTTTGGAAAGGTGTGTTTTGTAACACGTTTTTCCTACCGAAGTAGGTCCTTTCCCTTCGTTTTTTAATAGTTTCCACTCTAGGTGGTAACCTGTTTGCGTTACATTTTTGTGACAACTTGTGACATATTTGTGACAGATTAGTAAACTTTATATATGAGATAGTAAAAAAGTGTCACAAATTGATACATCCTTTTTTTGTGTTACTGTCACATTTTTGTGACAATTAGTAATCTTTAAATAGTATGAACAAATTTTAAATAATCTTGATAATTTTATAAAAACATTTTTTGTATATAGGTTTGAGATCAGGATGGGCGGTGAGGAGACGAGAAATACGTCCAAAGAAGGTGAAATCCTAGACGAAATTATGGAAAAAGAATCTATAAGATGCCTTTTTAATCCCATCCTGATCATAGTTTAATTATTCACCCCTTGATAGTTGTTATAATGATAAACAGAAAAATATTGAAACAAATCATTGAATAAGGAGGTTTGAAAGGAGTTACGATGCAGAAATGTAGAATTCCAACTACAAAAAAAATACATCACCATCAATATAAACGACTTAACGTGGGGGAGAGATGAGACGGCAAAGTAACATCCTTTCAATTTTTTTTCCCAATCTATAAAAAAAGCCTCAAAAATATTATATAAAGAAAAAAGAAAGTTTTTAGAAATAATATTCGAATGGAAAACCGACAGGTGACTTCTGAGGCTGTCTGTCAGTTTTATCCTATCTGTAAGACAGTATGGGCGTCTTCTCGCCCATACTGAGTTTCTCCTGTTAGAATTCCCGACAGAACTATTTTTTGCCTTTCTGTCGGTTTCTTTTCTTTCAACGTGCTTTACCCCCTCCATTACTGGATGTCTAAGCACACGTTGAATCCAGCTATACGGAGCTAGTTCATAATATTGCTCTGCATATTTTATGTATTCCTCAGTTGTTTTTATTGTCTCATGGCCCATCCAGTTTTTAACAGTATATGGCTGATAACTACCAGTTTTAATCTTAGTTTGTATGAGTTTAGCAATAGCATTCCAATGTCTCATACAATAAGGTTGATAATGTTTCCATACTTTTTTACCATTCTCGCTTAGTAGTCTCCCCAAGTATTTATTTGTGAAAGGTCTACCATTATGTTGTATGAAAAGATAGTCATCTGATGATCTGTTTTCTACTTTTGACCGCCAGCTGTCAATCCAGTTTTTCAGGCTTTTATGTAAAGGATCACTTGCTAGTTGGAAACTAAGTGGTATCTGACGTTGTGATTTATGTTTTTTATCCTCAGTGATTGTTAGTATCGCTTTTTTGTTTCTCAGGAATTGTATATCATATGTATGCAGATTTGCTATTTCAGCTGGTGGCCTCATTCCTAGTAGAAATCCTGTGAAATACATATATTGGAATAGTTTACGTTTGTATCTGTTTTTGTAGTATTTATAATGCCAGAACTCATGTGCTATGTCGGGTAGTGGTATGTTTCGTTTTCTATGTTTCGGACATGGTGGTAGTCGTATATCCCATGGTCTTATACCATAAGATCTTAGTAGCATACGCATTGCTTCCCATTCATGTCTTATCGCAAATACACCAGCTGGTGGTTGTTCATAGAAAAGTCGGTATCTTATATGCATCAAGAAGTTGTTTTTATCTGGTTTTCTAAGGTTTATTGGTATTACATGGTTTTCCATGAATTTTAGATATGTTATCCTTTTTTGTACTGTGTTAGGGTTTAGGTATTGTTGTGTTATCGCATGTATTTTTATGTCTTCTAGTGTTGCTGTTTCTGGTGTTAGATGTATCGGTATTTCCATTCTAAATTTTTTTATATATTTTACATTTTCATTCATCTCTCCCTTTAATTCCCCCACGTTATGTGGCGTGTCATTATCGGTTGAGATGTTATTAAACATTTTTATCCTTCTGTTTTTTTGAATTTGTTTTTTACTTTGTCTAGTTTCTCTCTGAATTTTTTATCGTTTAGTATCTGATGTAGTCCTTTTTCTTTCATATTATTTTATCCATCATTTTTTTTTTAGTTGTTCATTTTTTTGTATTTATCCTTACTTTTATAGTATTGATCTAATGTATCATTTTTTAGATGACGTAGATATTTTGTTATACGTATATATTTCATTGTTTCACCTGTGATTCATTGTTGTTACGTTTTTGGAATGCATCGATCTGACGGTTTAGTTTAACACTGAAACTCCTTGATAGTTTCACATCCTTTATTGCTCTAAGAGCGTAGTATTTAGTTCGTTTCCCTTCTTTTTTTATTTTAAGACCTAATGGTATATCATCGAATTCTAGTTTGTAGTTCCCGTCTTTACATATAGCTGTTATTTTTATGTTCATAGTTTTTTTATCTCTCCTATTTTTATTTGTTTTTCATTCCTAGTTTTCGCTCCTAATTTAGTTATCTGCGATTGTCTTTTGTATTCAATTAGTGTTAATGGCGTGATCTTTATTTTTTGATCTGTTGGTTTTTCTATTATGTTGTTTTCTATCATCCAATGTATACATCCCCTTAACGATGGTTGTTTACATTCTTTTTTATATTGATGATAATTTTTCATCAGCATTTGGTATAATTGTGATACCATTTTTTTTCCTTCCACCTTCAAATAATTATTATTTTTCTATTCCTTCTTCTCCATCATTAAATATAAGTGTTTGATCTGAATCATAATTTTTAAAAACAGTTGGACTCCAATGGTTTATGTTATGCATTATTTGTTCAGTTTTTTCTTTACGGATCTGATGTTGTATTGGTTCAAGTATCTCACCGTTTTCAACTGCTAATCTATATGCTCGGTGTATTGTCTCTGTTTTATAATGTAATCCTAGTCCATCTAAGACGGCTATGCTTATTTTATCTAGTTCATCGTAGTCTCCTTTGCATTGCGGGTATTGATCACATAGTTTTATGACGAAATCATAGCAGTTGTTGAAGCTTTGTATCACTTTTTCTAGGAATGGTTGTCCATATATCTTCTGGTTTATTAGCTGTCTATATGTTCTTGTGTGTTTGCAGTATCCATGTGTCTGAAATCCTGTGCAGCTGCATGTCACCTTGTTTTCTTTTGTGTTTATTATTAGTTTATATGTCACTCCAGATCGTGTTGTGCTTGGTATCTGGAGTGTTTCAGACATTTTTAATCTGAACCTCCATCTATATTCAATTCGTTTCTAAGTTTTGATATTTCTTCAATAAGTCGATATGTAAATTCTATAGAATCTATTGGTATATCTGGACATAGTTCCTGATGTACACGTTTAAGATTTTCAGAAACCATTTATACATTCTCCGTTTCTTCTTTTGAATCTGGTAAAAATTTGTTTAGTTCATCTCTTGCAGATTTTAAAATATCAAAATTATCATTAGTATTTAATTGATTTAGTTCATTAGATATTGTTTTAGGTAAAACATCATACGTGTTTTTAAAATATTTAAACTTCCTAGTCATTTCTTTACCAGTTGCTTTAAGCCTTGACTCCAGCATTAAAAGAAAACTGTTTAGATCAATTAGTTTATATTTGCTATCAATATCACAATATAAAGGAATTATAGGAGGCTGTTCATTTATACATTTATCTATAAATGATTGATAAATTTCTGCCTCGGAATGTCCATTATTTAAATATCTTTCAAACCAACCAGAGTCAATGAGATGTTTAAACATATTCATAGCATACTTTCTATGATTTACAAAAAACTGCTGAATTAAACCATAATCATGTATTACTTCACTATCATATTTTAGTTTAAACATACTCATTAATTCAGGTAATTTAATTGCATAGCTACTTGGATTATTTTTAATATGATCTGATAATCCACGAGCTATCCGTCTACTCCAACTTGGTTCATGTTTATTGACAAAATCACTATTTCTATTTTTAATTCTCTTTGTCAATATCTAAAACCTCCTCCTCACCAAGATTTTGTAAAAGTTTATTCAAATGATTTCTCATTTTCTTTAGATAGTCAATAGCTTCACCTCTGAATTTCTCAGATTTAATAATATTAATATTTGCAGGTGTAAGCCAAAAAATATTCTCATATTTGTTTTTTAAACTATTTAACCTTAGTTCATCAGGATCATCCTCAATAATGTGTTCAGGTTCACGAAGTCCATCAACTATTTCTTTTTTCTTACGAACTATATCATCAAAGATTTCTCGGCTCATATCTTCCTGTTCTTCAAACTCTTCAAGTATCTCAAGTTGCTGTTCAGGTTCAGGAAACTCTGCAACCTTTTTAGAAATATCTCTTAATTGTTTAGATTCGATTTCTCCTTTTGCCCTCTTTTCTAAAATTTTTTTTCTAACTTCAGGCGAATCCTTTAATGGTCTTGTTTCATGAAAATCTACATATGTAAGTTTATTTTGGAAATCCTTTTCCACTATTTCTCTTTCCTCTTTTGCCCTAATATATCCAGATATTTCTTGATGGGGAATACCTGTTTTTCTTTCCATTTCTCTTATGGATTTATATCGTTTTGATTCCCATAAATGATTTAATGCATTCATCCTTTCCCCATCTGTTAAATCTTCTCTTTGCCAATTCTCAATAAGGCTCTTCTCAAGCGCATCAGTATCATCCTTTATATTACGAACAATAGCAGGTATCTTTTTTTCTTTAAGTATCTGAAAAGCCTTAAACCTGCGTTCACCTGCAACAATTTCAAAAGTTTTACCACCATTATTAGGCCTTACTACTATTGGCTGTAGCAATTCCCCTTCTTTAATGCTGTTTGCTAATTCGTTTAACTTATCCCTGTCAAATTCCTGTCTTGGCTGTAAGGGATTAGTTTCAATATCACTTAACTTAATCATTTTAAGTTCCATATTTATTCCTCTATTACTTTTATTTTACAATCACAACAATACCAAAATTTCATAGCAAACCCCTCCTTTTTGCTTCTGCTAATAGTTCTTCAAAAGTCCAATTTTCATAATCATCTTTTAGATTAGAACTCATTTATTTCCTCCATCAATTTTTTGATTTCAGAGTCAATTAAGTCTAAAGCTTGATTTATCGTAAGACCTGTTTTTTTTTCTAGATCTTCAATATTTTTATATTTTGTAAAATCAAATTCAGAAGATATAATTATTCAACCTCCCTTATATTATGTAATCTTTCAAGTTCATCAATTAAAATATATAACGCTTGACTAGAGGATAAATCATTTACTTTAACAAATTCTTCAAAACTATTTGTATCAAAATTCATTAATGATCCCCTCCGATGCTATATGTCTCGTAGTTCTGCATATCTTGTGCTTTATCTGTTGGAATATCAGGGAGACGTTTTATAAGGAGTTCTTGACCGACTTCTTTGTTTTTCATCCATCGGTCAAGAATTGTAGTTCCAACGATCACTTTTGGCACAGGATCGTCTTTAACTTGAAGTGTATAAATAAAATGACCTTGATATTTTTTAGAAGGTTTCTTATTAACTAGGACTCCTGCGATTGTTTCACCGATTTCTAGTTTTATTATCTCTCCGTCTTCTTCTGGTGGTTCATCTCGAACCCATTTTTTGTCATATAGGTTTATCTGGTTCATATTTATCTTTTATCTCTCCATTTTTTTTTCCTTCATATATCAATATGGGTGTTAAATAGAAAGAAAAAGGTAAAAGAAGTCTAGGAGGGAATCGGACTCACCCTATTTTGTTTTTTGAAACCAATGTTTTTTTTTTGGAGGATGGGATGCACTCAAAAAAAAGTTTTTAGGTTTCAGTTTTTCTTTTCCTTTTTCTTTCTTTTAACTCTGTGGGTGTTATGTGATCTATTTGTATATGGTTGATTATTTCTAGTTCGTTTAGAAAAATGGGGTATGTTGGTTTTTGACTGATTTTGTTGTTTTGTTTGAACATTGGTGTTTGTGTGGTTATTAATGTTCCTTTCATACTGGTCGGCCTCCGTTGAATTCTTTGAGTTTGGTTCTGATTGCTTCCATACAGAATTCATTTCTGCTTCTGTACCCATGTGTTCTGTCTTGTACTATATTATCTACATGTTTTGCTAATGGTATTGGTAGATTCAATGTTACATATCTTGTTACGTCTGCCATACAATTTCTGAAACGCATTTCCAATATATAAATATTGCGTCACAACTGGCGTAAAGGAGATGTAATAAAATTTATAAGGAGAATTAACATATGTTAAAAAAAAATGGATGACGTAAAAAAATATTCAGAAAGATCACATATCACAGTCTCAGTGCCAAGAGACATAATAGACGAAGTAAAAAAACTAATAAAAAACAAAGAAGTAAAAGGATACAGAAACCATTCAGAATTCGTCATAGAAGCAGTGAGAATGAGAGTAGAAGAAATAGAAAAAAAAGAAATAAAAAAAATGATGGAAGAATTCAAAGAACATATACAAAAAGTGAAACCCTAAAGATTCCCAACTGAGTTATAAAAATCATCAATTTTTAAATTAGGATTTTCAAAAACCTTTTTATGATAATACATCCTTGATTCAAACATCAGTCTAGTAAAATAATCAAGTTTTTTCCTGAGTTCATCCATGTTTTCACAGTCATATAGATCAAGGCAACGTAAAGCTTTTTTAAGTGTGAAAAGAGTAACCTCGGCCTCTGAGTTACCATCTTTGTTCTCCTCGAAATATTTTATTTTATCATCTATGAACTGTTTATATTCATCTATGTCATCATAGTCTTTTGTTATATAATATAGATATTGTATTGTCCCCTCTAAAATTGGAATTATTGTGCTACCTTTTATCTGATGTTTTTTTAGTTCTTTTGTTTCATCAGCTAGTTTTTTTATGTATCTAATATTTTCCCCCATAAAAAATTAACACCTTTTAACTTTATTAAGTTTTTATATATATAAGATTTTTGCTTTATTTAAAACATTATGTAGGATAATTGAAACTATTAAGCCAAAAAAAGAATGCAAATCAGCATAATTTTTTTTTTAAAAATTTTTAAACACAGCTTCGAGCTTTTAAATATTAAGAGATACATATAAGATTATAAAGAAAAGGGGATAAACTTCCAATACGGAAGAAAGATTTTTGGACCTATAATATGTGAAGTTATAGGAGTTATTGATTAGCTATGACTATAGATAAAACCATAATTTTATGTGATGATCGTTGCCCATATTGCGGACAGCATCTAATAAAAAGACCATATTGCGGTGGAGATTACTATCCTACTGTAAATGGATATATACTACAAAGATATTGTGATAACCCTGATTGTGGCAACCATGGGGTATTATATCCATATGTAGAAGGAGCAGATCCATATTATGTTTCAAATAATATGTTGAGAAGTCTTTATAAAAAAATAGCGATAATTAACCATATGGGATTTGAAGAAGTAAAAAAAATCGTTATGGCCTCTGATAGTAACAATCTTTTTGATGTTGCACGTTATGTCTCTGATCATATACGATCTGTTAGTTACGATGAATGTATTAATCTTTTAAGATAAAAAAAAAAATTTTTTTAGGGTTTTAATTTAGGGTTGATAATAGAAGAAAAGAATAAATCTGAGAGGGGAGAAAAGAGAATTCAATTGACATATGATAGCATTTTTTTTTCTTTTTAAAGAGTTCCTCCTAAAAGAAAAAACAAAAAAAAAATTATTATGATTTTATTTGTATAATATTCTCCCATTCTTATCGCTCTTTGATTCTATCCTTTTTTTTTATTATCAACTAAGAAGAAAAAAAAAAATGTTTATGATGTTCGCCTTGTCTTATCGGGCATCCCTATGGTGTTCGGTGGGGAATGTCCCAATGCAAGGGAACAGGCACAGGATGTGTGAAAAAAATATGAGAAAAATAGAAATAGGAAAAATAGTTCTAATAGCAATACTGTTGTTATTAGTAGGAGCTGGTATGAACGTGAGTGCTGAAGCAATTGGAGACGCAATTATGATCGGTGGTATCAACCTTGGTTGGATACTTATTGGTCTAGCAATTGTCATAGTGTTAGCTGCATTTCTTAAAATTGTTGATACTAAGAAATTTGGTTCAGCTGCTATGGTTATATTACTACTTGGTATTATACTTGCTATACCATATGAGACAGCACAAACCACGCAACAGATCAATGTGAACACTGATGATATATGTTGCCAAATTGATTTAACAGGTAGTGCTCTAAATAGTGGAGCTCATTATTTCAGTGATGCAACATGGGATGATGATACATATACTCTTACAGTACCAATAACAGTATCAGATTCATCTGATGGTAATCTTTCGGCATATAAATGTGGTGTGCATCTGACTATTGAACCTATATGTGATAATGCTGATAACACTAAGATTGTACCTGTAAGCCTTGAAACAGATTATCTTATGAAATATGGTGGTGAATATGTCCTCGATGAGAACTCTACTAACTATGATGCTAAATGGGGTGCTGAATATATCGATGATGTAATTCAGATTACGGCTGGTTCAACTGAGTCAGTTGATCTTGAATATTGGCTTGTGAATGGTACAAGTGGCAGCTGGGTTTCAGAGCTTGATCAAGTAGGAGATACTATCACTTGGCATGCGACTGTTGCAACTGGTTGTGATACAGCTACTATCACTGTTCAGCTAATAGTTGTCAGTTATACAGCTTAAAGATGGAAAAAACCAATCATAAAAATCTAAAAATCTTTTTTTCTTTTTTTTTATATTAAGTTTATCTTATAATGTTTTCTTTATCAAATAATTTAGATTTATCTAGTTTCATTTAATTTATCATTATAATCTTTCTAATAAAAGTATGTTATCTGCCTCCTCATATACTATGAATGAAAAAGGATCTTGAAATATGAATGAGAAATATAAATATAATAAAACAGAGAAACCTGCGTTTAAATAAACTTAAAAAAATCAGTATACTAATATTCTATGCGATATTTGCTTTTTATTTCCTGGTAAACGGTGAAGGTCTTTTCGCTGAATGGGATGAAAACTGGACTTGGACTACAATTATTTATCTCATTGGTGTAACATTGTTCTTGGGTATACAAGAGGAGCTACCGAAAGAACTTGAAACACCTTTCGTGGACACAGCGATAGGTTTCATGGGTAGTTTCATATTTACAACATTTGTCTTCTGGGTTCTTTATGATGCAGGGATAATGTTTACTAATATTCAACCGCTTCCTATCAGTCTGATAGTTCCCACGCTTTTATTCCAGCTGGTTATAGTTGTAAGCTCAGAAGAACTAATATTTAGAGGTATTATACTCCGTTATTTCTATCAGTATAACCTGTATATAGCGATATTTGTAAGTGCTTTCTTGTTTTCATTGTTTCATCTAGCAGTATATCAAGGTGATCTAGGTAGCTTAGGTTTTGCTTTTGTACTTGGTATCTTGTTTGCTGTTGTGACAATACGTTGGAATATTGGTATAGCTATTGGACTTCATTTCGCTTGGAATGCTATGGTCCTTGGTGCTACTCTTTTAGCATAAGAAAAAAATATTTAGATATTTTAGGTGGTATTTTTTTTTGTTTCATATAGGCATGTTTCTTTTCAGCATCGGGCTTTTAATGCTTTCACCTTTCGATGAGATTTTTATACTTGTTCCTCTTAGTGCTATTGTGGGTGTATGGGTTTTTCCTTTAGCTTTAGTTATTAGCCTTATATGCCTGGTTGTTGGTGCAGTTCTCATAGGTCGTCATCTTATGCCATTGTTATCTAACCCTTTGGTTATTGCTTCAATGGTTTTAACAGCTATCATACTTATCTACATGTTGTATTGTAGCGGATGGGTTGATGGTTTTTTGAAATATATGTAAAAAAAAATAGGGAAATATTGTTTAAATGGAGTTGATTGTTTTTTTTGATCCGTAAAATAGCTCTGGTGTTATCGGTTATCAGTCTTATCTGTGTTGTTGCTCTTACGGGTACTAAGTTTCTTAACATAGGTCAGATGGAAATATCAGATGATAATGCGAGTAGCTACCATGATCTTTCACCTGTTATCTATGCTATGGTAGGTATTCTTATGATGTTCTCAGGTTATCTCACATGGCGTGTTTCTAGTCATATTTCTGCTTTTATTCTACCTTTTGGCCTGGGTATCACCTGTCTGGGTTATGGCCTATATATTCTTTATGCTAAAGGAGTGATAACATTTTGATTCCTAAACATATCAGTCTGATATTGTTAACATTATTCGGGGTTCTTGGTGTATGGTTGTTATATTGGGATGTTGTTGATTATCTCACTCAGGGTTTTAATCAGGGTGTTTGGGATCTTTCTATAATTCAGAATGGTTTCCCATCTATTTTTGTTGGTTTTATTATTGTAATGTTTTGTGCTTTTATGGGTGTGAGGGTGCTAAGATGATAGCGAAGTTTATCTGGTTCATTGTTTTTTTAATAGCTGTTTTGTATGTGATTAGCCCTATTGATTTTATCCCTGATATTATACCGCTTATCGGCTGGGTTGATGATGTTTTTGTAGGTATTTTTGGCCTGATATGTCTTTTTAAAGGTATTAAGAAATAATGAATGAAGGATGGTTTTTTTTATCGATATATGGAATATTTGTTGCGGTACAACATTTATAATAACAGGTGTAACAGGTGTCATCCTGTTTTTTTATCTTGTTAGAAGAAGGTTTAGTAGGAGATAAAAGATAATGAAGAATGTATTAATTATTCTAGGTATTATATTTGTATTGGTTTTCACTTGTTTATTCGCTGGTGTTATACCGCTTAATATTGTTGGTGGTGAATATCATACAGGAATCAGTATGTATCAGGTTAATAACTGTGAGACAGAGCATCATAAATGTGCTACTACATGGGTTGGCTGGTGGGAAGAAGGCAGCTGGTATGGTAATATACAACTTGGTAATACTGAGCTTATAAATGTTCCTTTTAATAATGGGCCTGTGGTTACTGCTATGGTCAGTGGTGAAGGTAAACGTAGTATGCCTATCACTATGAATGGTGATGTTACTTTTGTTGGACTTGCATATAGTCTTTCCCACTGGTGGCCTGATACTGGTTGGTATACTGTTGAATATTCAACAAATGGTATAACTTGGACTCCTATTCTTGATACGTCAACTGGTTCTGCTGATAGCAGTATGATAGGTGATATTAGTGGCCCAATGGGTAAACAAAAATACTGTGAGGAAAATACGGGTGGAGTTATACCTATTTATACAGGTCCAACAGCATTAGCTACCATAAATCCTGTTAGTTTCAACATTAAAGATAGTCATGTAGGAGCACTTCGTATACGTCAGATTACTGAGTTTAAAGCATGGGCTGGTGCAGAAACATCTGTAGAAATTAGTTCAACGGATTATGTTTTTCTTATATCTGGTGCAGGTGACGTAAAAATAGTTGATCCAAAAGTACGTTACATAGCAGGTGAAGACACAATTAGATTTAAAGTAGACACAGGATATTCTGGTATTACACAAGATGGTACAACAACAACAGGATGGGATTTAAAGATATATAATAACAACGGAAACTGTGTTAAAACATGGGAGATAGATGACGATAAATTTAACTGTAGATATGATCGAAATGGAAATTTACTCGATTATGATATACCATCTGATGCTGTTGAACCAGGTCAAAGTCATACATGGTCTGTGGTTCTAACCAATAAACTATTCAATCAAGATGATGAAACATTTTTTGCCATAACACAGGAAGAATTAGAAGGAGCTCCAGATATTGTTAATCCAATAAAGTTCAGTAAAAAACAATATGAGATAGGGGATGATGTTGTAATTACACTTGAAGGGATACCAAATCCTGATGGTAGAGATAATATAGATGGATTTCTAGTCAATATCATGTATGGTACAGATGGAACAGATTATATTCTTAACTATCATAATAAATATGTTAAGGCAACAGGTGATGATGCCACTATCAGTTTTACAGCTTCTAAAGGTGATACATATATTACAGTAGAAGCATGGGCTTTTGACTACCCTGAAAGTCAAGGTGGGATAATGAGTGAAACAGCAACAGGCCAAGTATGGATAAAAGAAAAACTTAATCCCCCTATATATCAGATTAACTGGTTGTTAGTAGCGATACTTGCACTTATTATGGTCATAGGAGTATTGATAGGTGTATTTATGCCTAATATTTATCTTAAAATCGCAGTACCAGTTATTATTGGTATTGTATGTATAATAATATATCTATATCTAGGTGGTGGTATGTTTTGAAGCTTTCAATGATGTTTGGACTACTATGTATAGTATGTATAGGCTTATATGCAACACTCTGGGCACTAGTCTCAGGATACCCTGAAACAGCAACAGGATTTAGTTTCCTGATGATACCTCTTAGCTTCGGAGGCGGAGCATTCTTCATACTAGCAATAGTAATGCTCATATTAAAAAAATAAAATCATAGGAGAAAAAAAAGATTATGGGAGAAAAAAGTTTCATAATAATAGCAGCTGTAATGCTGATAGCATTCCTAATAATAGTTTTATCAGTAATGGGAGTCATAGACATAGGTTTAAACCTGTCAGATATAAAAGATGATAACACAGAAGATCCAGATACATATGGGATGCTAGGTGATTTTACAAACCTGCATCTAACAGATCGTGAACATCATCAAGCAATAAGTCTACTGACAAATACAACACCTGTATTCAACCTGCATCAAATCTTCATACAAGGACTACATATGACCACATACGGATGTGATCAGACCACAGCATACGGGGTTCTAAGTCAATATGAAGATCAATATGCTGATGATGGTTTCACAAGTTATGATACAGATGTTAAACATGGCACAGGATGGACTTCAATGACTGAGATATGGTATAATGATATAGGACTAGGTAAAGGAATCATAGTATCAGATGGAAGTGCTATACATAACATGTATGGATATGACGTGGTGCTTACTACTACATATGGGCCTATCATTGATTTCTATGATTATGTAACATTCTTGGAGACAAGTTAAAAAATGATGAGAATAAGAAAAATAGTGGATGATAATCATGCGATTACACATATATCCAGGTTGCTTTTTATCACTATACCATTTGCTATTATAACAATATCTCATATACTATTTGCTATGGGTGTGGATGTTCCTAGTTTACTTGTTGATCCATCTTTTGACCTAGCACTTTTAGCTACAGGTGCTATCATAGCTGTCTTTGGTACTTCAGCTGGTTTTCTTTTCCCAGTTATAGCGATATTTTTAATCTGGTGTTTCTTTGCATATATCCATATTCAATATGTGTTAGACATAATATAAAAAAAAAAAGAGACTTATGTTCTTTTTTTTAGAAGGGGATGTATAATTTTATGAAGAAAATAATGATAGGGATAATAATAATTTTTTTACTTGCTGGTGCTGGCATATTCACATATTACAGCCTTGGATATAATGAGGACACATGGACAATTACTACATTACCAGGTGGAGACATCGAGTTTACAATAACTCAAAGGATGATAGATGTAGTTGGAACAACAGATTCAGATGCATTTTTCTCAAATTATAGCCCAGAACATGGGAACTTTGTAGTATTCCAGGAGACAGGAATAGCATCTCATCCATATAACACCTGGTCTAGTCAGAAATATCAGCTGGGATGGGAGCAGTCAATGTCTAATGTTGAACTAGGGATGATAACAGTCTCACAGAACGCTGGTGAAACACCAGTGACAATTACTATAGGAGGCTGAAAAACATGGATAACGATAAGATAGTACCAGTGGTCATAGTTATAATGATGTTTATACTTTTATCCATGTCAGGATGCATAGAAGGGGTAATAGCAGATGTTGATAACGATGGTATTATAGATATTTTCGATGATTATGTCGGCCCAGAGGTTGAAAGTCCGATAACACCTGATCCAGAAGAACATGAAGATGCAGCTCCTGATATAGTAGTTGGAACAAAGTTTGCACAACGATTCAAAATTAAAGAAGACATGATGAAAGGTATTAAACTATATTTCCTTAGATGCAAAGGACAAGAAGTAACAATGATAGTTGAAGAAGCAAAAAACATGAACAGGCCGACAGGAGAAGTAATACGTGACATAGAAGTTGAAATACTCCCTGATGACGGCATGGATCATTATGTAACATTCAACTTTGAATACACATATTTCCAGCATCTATGTGAAGACTACTGGTTCACAGTTTTCTGTGATTATGATCCATCATCTGAGCTGCCACCACCTGACCTGGAAGTAGCATATGCAACTGAGGACTATGAAGATGGAATAGCTCTTCGTAGTGATGGCACATGGATATGTCTAGTAGATGATCTTGCTTTTGATATTATTTATCGTTATGATAAACCAGATGATAACCCAGGGGAACTAACAGTTATTAGTTATTCAACTGATAATTCTATAAATGCTGATATTTATCCATATCAGGTTGAAAACATTGGTTCTTATCATATCGCATGTTTCGACCTGGGGGATACATATGAGGTATATAAGCTGGATGGTAGTGTCAGGATCAATGAGGAGTTCATGGGTTACACTGAGGTTCGTTTCTACATGGACTACATGGATAACCCTAAAGCGTTATTCTGGATGGCTTATGTCACTATGAGACATGAGTTTGAATGGATGGATTATGAGTTCTGGATATGCCATGATAGCTGGGATGATCCAGATGTATATACAGGTGATGTTTTTAAGATTCGTAACACCCATGAGTTCAGTTCATATGGGTGTTTACATGTAAAAAAGATATAAAAAAAAAGGAGAGAAGGAGTAATAGATATATGAAAAAAATATATGTATGGGTAATTGTTGGAATATTGATAGCTGCGGTAGCATTATACATGTTTTACCCAGTTGGAGCAGGTGAAAACGAGGTTCAATGGGCGAAAGAAGAAATAACAGGTAAATGGAGAACAGAGTTAACTGTTGTGTTTACAGATGGAACAGAGATACCAGCTGAGGATTTATACAACAATAATGTTTTATCATATCGTTATTATGATTTTGAAGGTAGCGTTGAAATTCAGTCTTTGAAATATGAGATATTTGCAACTGCGACAACTGATCCAGGTGGACCGAGTATAGTTTATTTCGACTGGTCGGATTTCGTGTTAAATGCTAACATAATGAAATATGGTACATCAGAGGAGATATATAACCAGGATGTAACATGTGATGGTACTGGTGGTTCTAGTGTCCCACATTTCAATTTCTATGTGCCATTTGAGGATAATATACCTGTAGATGGTGAAGAACATTATATTTTTGGTGTAGCATGGGATCTTAAAAACAATGTTGATTTAGAAGCAATTATTGATGCTAACCCTCATTATTATGATTCAGATACAATTATGACTTATAGTTTTGGTTTCCGTAATGCTGGTTCAATTAAATATAGATCTGATCCGTTAGATGACTGGGAGAGTATTTTACAGCCTGCTCAGGCGACTATACCTATTGATGTAGTTGAAAACCTTGCATATGTTAGTCTATCTGGTTATATCACTCCGATATATGTATAAAGAAAGATTGTAAGAATACTTTTTTGTTATGAAAAAAATTGTCTATGTCCTAATAGTGGTATTAATTATTCTTCTCTCCATTGTTGGATATATCGTTTTTTCTCAGCCTGAACCTCCACCAATTTTTGATGGGAAAGGAGAAGTAAGACATTATATCATAGTAGATTATGCAGATGGAACAACAGATAAAATAGAAACATCTAAGATTGATATTTTAGGATTTATCAGTAATGGTAAACCAGTTGAAAAACTAAGATATACTCTGGAAGCTAAATCAGATAATGTAACTATCTATGTTAGACTTGATGAGTTCAAAGCAACCTTTGAAATATTCGACTCCAATGATGTAAAAGTTGACACTTATATTATACCATCAGAGATAGACAATAATATAATAACAGTTGGTACAACATGGATAGATATTTTCAATGAGGAAATAAACCCTTCTGATCTATTAGGATTGTTAAACCCTGATGAATATAGAATTAGGGTTTATACTGACAATATTTTTTATAGGATAAATGCTGAATGGAAGGAGACAGGCAACCCAGGTGATCTTGATTTTAATATGCAGAAAATCACAGATGTTGAAAATGGTATATTTATCGAAGGTTATGTTTATCCTATTTATGTATAAATTTAATTATGATGAGAAAAACTGTTTATGCTTTAATAGCGGTATTAATTATTCTTCTCTCCATTGTTGGATATATCGTTTTTTCTCAGTCATCTGATCCATGGGTTGATCCTGATGAACCTGTCCCTCTAGGTGAGATAAATCAATATATAATAGTAAATTTCACAGATGGAACAACAGAGAGAATTGAGAAGACAAACATGGGTTTATTGTTTTTTCTTTATAATGGTAAAAAGGTTATGGAAATGGGATATTATCTGGAAGCAAAAGCAGAAGATGATACTATTGATGTCCGACTTGATGAGTTCAAAGCAACCTTTGAAATATTCAACATGAACAAGGTTAAAGTTAAAACATTTATAATTGAGTCAGATGTGGTCAATGATGTTAAAACAGTAGGTGCAGGTTGGACACCTATTTTTAAACAATATTTCAGCCCTGTTGGCATACTTGGATCACTTGGGCCATCTATGTATACTATCAGTGTTCATACTGATAATATCCTCTATAATTATGATGGTTCATGGAAGGAGACAAGTAACCCAAGTGATCTTGATTTTGATATGGAGGTTACTACTGGTGGAGAGGTCACTATAGTTATTCGAGGGGGTTCGTCTAGTAATGAATAAAATATTTATATATCTGGTAATAGTAGTTGTTTTTGTTTCTGCATTGTTTTTTATACCAGTTGGTAGTGGTAATGTGGTTGAAGCTCCTTTTGGTAGTATGAGATATGATATTTATGGTATTGACTCTGAAGGAAATCGTATTAACTTTATAAATAAAGGTACAGTTAGCTCTAGGATGTTATCTTGGTGGTATGAAAACAACGAAGATGAATTAGAAGATTTAAGAGTAGATGTTTATGCATCTGCAACAGGTGGAGGATATGATACCTGTGAGCTACAGATGGGTGATATTGAGATTTATAGTGTTCATTATGGCAACGATGAAGTACCAGGTGGAGATACTAAAGGTGTAGAAACCTTTCCTAGTACAACTTTTATACTCCCTGTTGATGATGGAGAGGTTCTCATTAAAGAATATTTTGTACCACTTGATGAATTTGAGAGTTTTTTAGATCAACATATACAAGAAGGACATTCAACTTCTTTAGACATTCACATTAAAGTTACTAGCATATGGGGTGGCGGTCAGTTCCGAGGGATAAAAAATGGTGTACCTGATCCATGGCAACCTTTTGAACCTGAAACATTTATACTGGTAACAGCTGAAAACGTGGTATATGAACATGATGCACCACCAGAACCAACATGTGGAGATGGAGACTGTGCAGGTGATCCATATCCTGGTGAAAACTGTTATACATGCCCAGGTGACTGCGGAGTCTGTGATGCACATATACATATGGTAAACTTTCAATCTGGTGAAAATGTTGATCAAATAGCACAACTACGATATAACTATTATAATGGTAACGATTGGAATGGATGGGACTACTGTGACATAGGAGATCCCATCATGGTATATTATAATCGTAACATGTTTTCACTTATATCAACTCCATCTACAGCTGGTTATCTTAGAGCATATTGTTATGCGACATCATATGATACAGCTGAAAGTGTATATCTGATGCCATATAAAAACTATGATAACAGCAACCTTGATGAATGGGTTGAGCTTGATGAAACAGGTCATGCATATTTTGATACAGGATATACAGATACACATCTGCTTAATGAGAACTGTGATTGGACTATAACAGCGATGGTATGGTATGATGATGACGGTGGTGATCAGGATCAATATAGTCTAACAGTTAACACTGTTCCTAATAACTGTAATATACTCCTGTCTTTAGAGTCATCAGGTACAGTAGTTGCATCTGGTAACAGTGGTGATAACGGTCAGTATTATATCGATGGTTTGTATAACGATGATTATGTTCTAACTGTTTCCAAAGATGGATATGATTCGGATACATCTATTTTCACGCTATATCAGAATGAGGTATTCTATATCTCTCTTGATGAAATAGTTAATCCTACATATATGGTAACTATAACCACTGATACAGAAGGTGCTCAGATAGGATGTAATGGTATTATTGAGACATATTATGTTGATGATCCATGGATGCATGAGCTAGAAGATGGTGGTTATACAGCTCATGCATGGATAGGTGATAGCAGTAACTTTAAATATTTCACTGTTAGTGGTAGTCCTGTATCTGTTTTTGTACCTATTTTTCTACCTGGCCAGTTTGTTATGAGCATTTTCTATATGGTTACTGATGAGAGCAGATCATGGGATCGTTATGAATATGATGGTAATTATTTAGGAAATCCTGGTTTTTTATGGTGGTAGCACCATATGAGATATTTTAGGATATTAGGAGTCATTTTTATTTTTATATCTATTTTTATAGCGTTACATCAGTTCATAGGATGGGGATATTGGTTTGAATTTGAGGATCTTCACCATGAGACATGGATGATAATGTTTGCTTTTTGTGGTATAGTATTGTTATTGCTTTATGGTAGGAGTTGAGATAAATATATGTTGAACATGGTTTTTAGAAGTAAGACATTCTGGGTTATGATATTTATTATTGTTATAATGTTGATGTTAGCATCTTTCTTTGGTTTTATTGATATTTCACAGTTGATGAGTAATAATGTGGGTGAAAGTATGTCTCCGCCTCCTTGTGATAATTTTAATTTTTAATATTTATTTAGGATGTATTTTTTAGTTGTTCATCCTTGTTTAATTTTTTTTTGAATTTAGGTTTTTTAAAAATTTTTAAAAAAAGGAGAAAAAAGAAAAATATGAAGAAAAAAATAATCGCTACAATATTAATCATACTTATGTCATTCACCATTTATCCTGTATCCGCATATTCTTATTCGGATGTATTAGGTGATTCACATCAAATACGTTTTGTTGAGGGCAAAGGATTTAATACAGATGATAAAGGACAACTTGTACTAATTACAACATATCTTGATGATACAAATAGAACAATTGATGATTTTATAATATCGATGTATAATGATACATTTAGTTTTAAGGTAAAATTACTTGACACATTAGAAAAAGATGGTCTAGGAAACATAGTTGAATCAAAAGAAGGATATGTTTATTTTAACAAAGTTTTTATGAAAGATAACTTTCCAGATGAAGTTTTAACTCAGCTAGCTAGTAAGAATGGAAATTATACTTTTGCTCGTTTACATGGTGTTGAATACTATCGAGTTTACATCTCTGATTTCAGAAATGGTGTAATAGAATGGAGTAACTATCAAGATGATCCTGATGTCAACGAAAAATGGTTTACCTGGGGTAGTAGTAATACAATAAAGTTTAAAGAAAGAGCTATGTATATAACAAAGACAAAAGACGAGTTCGGTAATTTAGAATATGATATTTCACATCCTACAGATTCAACAGGTCAAACAGTTACCGTCAATAAAACATATATTCAGAATAAAAATATTAACAACCCTATTTTTGAGAGTCATAAAGGTATAAAATGTTATAAAATACCATATGAAGAAAACAATACTCATTATATTTTACATCCGCCACATTTTAGCTATATTGGAATACATGAAGCTATATCTGGAACTGTTAATGGTAGTTTTGATTTTCAATATATTGCTGTTGATGATAACGGAGGAAACTATAGAGCTGTGTATGGTAATGATAATTATACTTTTACTGCTAGTTCCGATACTGGAATAGGTGATTCTATAAAAGCTTATTCTTTTAATGGTACTACTTTTAATTGTATAGATGAAGAAGGTGAATTTTCGCATTTTTATTGTGATATATGGGCTGATGATAATTATGTTTTTAATGTTGATTATTCTTCAGGATTAATGGCTTATACTTTTAATGGTGCAAATCTGAATCATGTTACAACTCAAGATGATGGGGGAACTTACTATGGTGTATGGTATGATGGAACATATGTATATACTATAAATCTTGGTGATGGAATAAGAGCTTATAGTTTCGATGGATCATCATTCACACATAAAAGTAATCTGGATGATGGTGGACAATATAATGATGTATGCGGAGATGGAACATATATATATACATCATGTCGTGAAGATGGAATAAGAGCTTATAGTTTCGATGGATCATCACTCACTCTTGAAGATACCTATGATACTGATTATTATACTTATGGAATATGGGCTGATAATGACTATATTTTTGCGAGTGCAAGTGATAGTTCAACAGATAACGTAATTTATGTTCTTTCGTTTGATGGTAACACAATTTCACTGAAAGATACTGTTGATGTCACAGATGATAATGATAATGTTAAAGAAATATTTGGCAATAACAAAACAATATATCTAGCATCTGATGATGATGGACTTCGTGCATATAGGAGAAATGGATATAATCTTACATTTATTGAGACAAAAGATGATGGGAGTACCTATAAAGATGTATGGGCTGATGATACAAATGGTTTTGTTTATACTGCTTGTTATGGTGAAGGAATCAGAGCATATACATCTTGTGAACATTTCAATGTCACTAGAACAAAAGGTCTTCTTACAGAGGTAAACAGTGTAGATGTAAACCTTGACTATGGGCATAGTGGTAAACATGGTGCGATTTTTAAAATACCTGTTTCAACTGAGATATCGAACATTCAAAATGTTACAAACAACGAATATCATAATGAGGCAACAGAAGTATATGCTAAAAACTGTTTGGAAAATAATACATATTGGTTTGATTCATCAAACAATGATATATATATCTGTACAACTAATCTTAGTAGAGGAGAAAAACTTAATTGGTCTGTAAACTGTAGCTATGGATCAACTTTTTCAATTAACTTTCCATCATATCTTGAAGTAGGAGATCTATGTTTTATTTATGGAAGTATAAAAGATGCTGATGGAAATCATGTAAGTGGTATGATAGTAGAAACACATGTTTATAAAAATGGTGTAGATCAGATAACACCTGTTGAATGGAATTGTAGCGGTGGAAATGTTCAAGCATCTTTTTATACAAATACCCTTGAACCTGGAATATATGATATAAGCATGGAGTTTACAGATGCAGGTGTAACATACAAAGAAGGTGGAAATCTTTATATTTCAACTGATCCACCATCTGGTACATATGTTCTAGCAAATATTCATTTTAGTTATTATAATAATAATACTGGTCTTGGCATATCACAGGATAAATTTAAGCTATATGTATCTGCTGATACAAACATCGAAAATAATGATAGGATATATCGTGATTATTATGAAGATACATATACAGGTCAAACACTTTATTATCGAGTTGATGATTATTTTGGAAATAAAATTTATCCAACAGATGAAAATTATAAAACATTGATAGTATCTGATTCAAATCAATGGGAAAATATACCTATTGATTGGCATAGTTTAAGTGTTAAAAATATGAATCATAGTATTGTTTATTTCAAGATGACTAATGATTCAACTACATATAGCCAGTATCTTTATCCATATGAACCTTTTTACTGGGATGTACTAAATGGTACATATACTATTAATTTAACATATTATAACCCTGTCACTGATGCGGTTACTGGTTATTCTGAGGAAAATATTACTATTAGTTCTGATCGGTATTATTGGATTCGTGGATATGATCTACGTGATATAATAATAGAGGTACTGGCAGTTAATACTTCTCTTGATAGTTTAACAATTGATATTAGCACAGGTATAGAATTAACTGATAGTTGTGTGAATAATATCAGTATAAAAATGAGTAATAATATTACTGCTATGGAATCAAATATTAGTACCATGCTCCTCAGTCAGAATACTAATATCACTGCGATAAATTCTCTTATTTCAACTGTGAACAATCAGATACAGAATGATATAACTGCGGTGAACACAACTATTAATACAATCAATGGCAACGTGGATATGAGTATTTCCACAGTCAATAGTAATGTTGGTACTATTAAAACTGATGTTCGCACAAGTCTAAGTTTTTTAGAGTCAAATGTTTCTAGTCTTTCATCTAGCATCTGGAATGCTATTAATATCACTGATAGTGCTGTGGACAGTCTGGATAATGATATTACCAATAGTATTAATGCTGTTAATTCTACTATTAACACTATCGATGGTAACATCGATATGAGTATCTCCACAGTTAACTCTAATGTTGGTACTGTTAAGACAGAGATACGATCCAGCTTGGAGTTTCTTCAGTCTAACATCACTGGTTTCAACTCAAACATCTGGAATGCGATAAATGTGACTGACTCTGTAGTGGATTATATCAATGCTAACATCTGGAGTGACCTTTCAACTATAGACAGTGTTGTTGACACAATCAACGGCAACGTGGATATGACAATCTCAACAGTAAACAGCAATGTGAATAATGTGAAGACAGAGATAAGAAGCAGTCTTGATCTGATGCAGTCGAATATAACAGCATTTAACAGTAACATATGGAGTGCGATAAATATTACAGATAGCGTTATCGACTATCTGAATACTACTGTTAATGTAAACATTGAACGTGTTAATACAACTATAAGATATATCAATGATACAATCTGGGAGAACTTCACACTGGTAAATAACTCTGTTAATATTTCCACAGTAAACATTCTAACAAGTATTGATCTATCAGAGCAGAACATATCAGATCTTAGTGTCAACATCTGGTCTAATCTCAATCTTACAGATAGCACAGTTGATTATCTTAATAATACTATTTGGTCTGAAATAACAGCGATAAATAGTAATGTTAACAATGTGCAGACAACTATTCGTAATAGCATTATTCTCTCAGAGTCAAATATTACTTCTATGAACTCTGACATCTGGAATGCTATTAATATCACTGATTCAGTTGTAGATAATATCAATAATAATGTTTGGAATAATCTAACACTTATTGAGACAACAGTGGATCATATAAACAATGATATATGGACTACTATCCAATATACAAATTCAATTATAAATTCATCTGAGAATAGTATTACTACTCTAGTTTCCATGTCAGAGAACAACATAACTGATTTTACTTCCAACATATGGAATGCGATAAACATAACAGATTCAGTTGTAGATACAATCAATAGTAAAATAGATATTGATTTTAGTTTACTTGATTTAACTGTGGACTATATCAATAATACTATCTGGTCTGAGTTCACCAGTATTGACAATAATATTGATAACATGGACTTATCAGTTCGCAACATGATCAATTTATATGAATCAAATATTACAACTCTAAATAACAACATCTGGAACTCAATAAACATTACAGAAAGTCTGATTTCAACTCTTAACAACCAGGTTATGAATAATATTACTGTGATAAATACAACAGTTGATTATATCAATAACAATATTTGGACTGAGTTCACAACTACAAATTCAAATATTGATAACATGGATTTGTCAATACGCAACATGATCAGCCTATATGAAATTAACATTACAAGTTTATCTAATAACATCTGGAACTCAATAAATATTACGGAGGGCCTTGTAAATTCTTTAAACAATCAGATAAATAATCAGATAACCGCAGTGAACAATACTATTGACAATATTAACAATAATATCTGGACTAATCTTACTGTTATCCAGTCTGATGTTGAAACACTTGATATTTCTTTTAAAAATGATATAAACCTGTTGGAGAATAATATTACAAGTCTGAATAATCAGATTATATCTAATATAAACATTGTTGATAATCTTATAGGATATATGAATAATACAATTTGGACTAATCTAAGTATTATTAAGACAACTGTTGATAGCATTGAAAATACTCTAACAATTGATTTCAACATGATGAATCTCACTGTTGACTATATTAATAACACCATCTGGACTGAGTTTAACACTGTTAATAGTAATGTGGATAACATGGATAGCAGTATACGCAATATGTTATTTGTCTATGAGTCTAACATTACCAGTCTTAATAATAATATCTGGAATGCTGTGAATATCACTGAGTCATATGTTCAATCTCTTAACAACCAGATAAATAATCAGATAACAGCGATTAATACAACTATTGACTATATTAATAATAACATCTGGTCTGAGTTCACAGGTATCAATACAAATGTCAACGAAGTAGAATATAGCATCAGAACAATTCTAAGCCTATCAGAATCAAATATAACGAGCTTTAACAGCAACATATGGAATACTATCAACCTGACTGATAACGCTATCACATGGATGAATAACACGTTTTTAAACGAATTTAACAACATAACAAACAATATCACACGTATCAACCAGTCGATAACCTATGTGAATGACACAATCTGGAATAATTTTACTTTTATAGATGAAAACATTACAGAGGCAACAGTCACAATTCGTAATATTATAAACCTATCAGAGATGAACCTGACAAGTCTAAACCTGAACGTATGGAATGATCTAAACATAACAGAATCACTTATATCTGTTCTCAACAATCAGGTATCAAATAATATCACAGCGATAAACACAACTATCGACAATATCAATAACAATATTTGGACTGAGTTCACAAGTATAAACTCTAACATTGGCACAGTTAAAACAGAAATACGATCATCATTAGAACTATTACAATCCAATCTGACAAGTTTCAATAGCAACATCTGGAATGCAATAAACATAACCGACTCAGTGGTTGACTCTATTAACAGTCAGATATGGACTAATTTTACGGTTATAGAATCTGAGATAGATACAATTGATAACAAATTATCAATAAACTTTAATCTCCTTGATTCAAATATAAGTAATATCAACAATAACATCTGGAGTAACCTATCAGTGATACAGTCAAAAGTAGATGCAATAAACGTGAGCATAACAAGTAATATCACTGTTAACAACTCAGAGGTAAAAAACCTTATAAACAATCTTTGGTCTAATATCAATATCACTGATAGCACTATTGGTTATTTGAATAATACCATCTGGTCTAATTTCACAGTGATAAACTCTGTTGTAGATACAATAAATAATAAACTAACCATTGATTTTGATCTGCTTAATCTAACAGTAGACTATATCAACAATACTATTTGGACTGAGTTCAACATTGTAGATAGTAACATAGATAATATGGATCAATCAATAAGAAGTATGATAATATTACAAGAGGCAAATATCACTAGCATCAACAATAACATATGGAACTCTATAAACATAACTGAATCTTTAGTTGGAACTCTTAACAACCAGATAAATAACCAAATAACAGCAGTGAACAGCACAATTGATTATATCAATAATAATATTTGGACTGAGTTCACAAGTATAAATTCTAATATAGGTACTGTCAAAACAGAGATAAGAAGTAGCATATCACTACTTGAATCAAACATTACAAGTTTTGAGAGTTTAATTTGGAATAGCGTTAACATAACAAATTCAACTATAAACACATTAAACAATCAGATAAACAATCAGATAACAGCAGTAAATACAACTATTGATTATGTTAATAATACTATTTGGACTGAATTTATCTCAGTGAACTCTAATATAGGTACTGTTAAAACTGATATAAGAAGTAGCATTAGTTTAACTGAATCTAATTTATCAGTTCTTTCATCAGGTATTTGGAACTCTGTTAATATCACTGATTCAGTAGTTGACTCTATTAACAGTCAGATATGGGCTAATTTTACATATCTTGAAACAGAGATAGATAACATTGATAACAAGTTCTCAATAAACTTCAACCTTCTTGATTCAAATATAAGTAACATTAATAATAATATTTGGAGTAATCTTTCAGTTCTAGAATCTAAGGTTGATGCTATTAATGTGAGTATAACAAGTAATATCACTGTTAACAACTCTGAGATAAAATCATTGATCAGTAACCTATGGTCTAATATCAATGTCACTGATTCTGTAGTGGGATATATAAACAACTCGATATGGGGTGAACTAACAGCTATAAACATCTCAGTGGATGCCCTTGAAAATGCTTTTAACGCAAACTTTAGTGTCCTTAACTCTACTCTAAACAATGTGAACATAAGTATCAACGGGGATGTAAACATAGATGATACCAATATTACAAATATGATAGCTAACGTATGGAGTAACTTCAACGTGTCAAACTCGACACTCAGCTATATGAATACTTCTATATGGGGTGAATTCACCATTATAAACTCCAATGTGAATAATGCTCAGATAAAAATCAGTGGCATATGGAACAATCAGAACTGTAGTTTCGCAAGACTTGAAAACCGTAGTCTAGTAATGTTCAGTTTCTATAATACCAATGATGGACTAGGTCTACCATGGGATGTACTCAAAGTATATATCGATGGAAACCGAACCACAGATCGTCATTACTGGGTTGAAAACGGATCACTGCTTAACCTCACTGTGAAAGACTACTATAACAACACGATGTATCATAACAATTTTACGATAAACTCTGCTTATACATTCCTTGATCTCGGTCTCACATTCCATAGCTGGCTATTTGGAAATAAAAACGATAAATACTATATGATAAGTTTCAAAAAGGAGAATGCTAGCAGATGGTATGAACGTGGGATAGTACCATATGGAGAACGAGAATATCTACTTCCATCTGGGAACTATACGATGCGTATCTATGATGCAAACTGGGATGAAATACATAACGAGTCATATACAATGAACCGTAGCATGGTCTATGTGATACATGGTAATAATCTTTCAACGATAATATCAGGTCAGAGTGTTATAACAGGTCAACTCCTTGAACTATCATCAGAACTAGATGTAGCTCTTATGCCTGATGACATTATTTATTCTACTAACCCTGTCACAATCTTTAGTTGTTTTGACCGTATCGGGATGCAGCTAGGTCAAAACGTCTGGAAGGTATGCCCACTTCTAAATATTATTGCTACGACACGTAACACCACATATTCAGATGATTTCATAAGTATACCACTAATACCTGGTAATGATACAGTCAGCAATGGTACAATAAGCATACTCGATGACGTATTCTATATGAGTGGACCATCAAACACATGGGTTAACATAACATATACTGATAATGGTACACTTTATCATAATTATTCTTATATTCCAAATAAACTCAATATTAACGGTGAGAACTTCACTATAAACTCTAAAAACACTATATCTGTTTTACGTGAAACAATGTATAGCCAGGAGAAAAAATTCTACTGGAATATATATAATAGCACAGTCAACCCAGGTCATATAACAGGACGTGCTGGTTATCATAGTGCAGGTATCACAATAGAAAACCTGTTATCAGTACCAATATATAATGTATATGTATATGCTGGTTTCAGTGAGAAAACCACTCCTGATCCTAATACGATACGTGTATATGACGAAGAAAACGGTGTACTACTTGAAAGCGGTGAGAACTATAAAACTACAAGTGGCATAGAATTCAAGATAGCTGGTGGTCTAATAGCGAACAGTGACCGAGAGTTCACACTTTCATATTATAAGGATCTATCTGAGAGTTATTATTATAGCGATGAACAAGTGGAAATACTCATATAT
>Ga0272442_10000553_pt1 | contig 58765 bp, 48 predicted proteins | sample SSMForm2O_FD_200262 | JGI IMG/M metagenome (GOLD analysis project Ga0272442, IMG submission 200262) | Marine sediment archaeal communities from Little Sippewissett salt marsh, Falmouth, MA, United States - SSM-Form-2O | ecosystem: Environmental > Aquatic > Marine > Wetlands > Sediment ...
TGCTGTTCTTCCTCCCTATATTTGAATATTTTTGGATATTAATATTCTATAGGAAAGATCACATGCATGACCACTTTTATTTTAGTGAAAGTGTAAACACAACTCGAACTTAGTACATTTTATATATATTATTTATACTATATATATCTATAAAATCCTTTTTTTCAGAAAATCGATAACGTGAAAGGTAGACAGGCAAAGATTAAAAAAAAGAGAATCCGCTTTTTATTTCAGTAAATTCTCTTATTTAAACATACTATTTCAAGGTCGATAAAATGATTCATGTCTTTTGCTTTTGCCAATTGCTGTTAAAAATTGCCTTTAAATATAGGCCAGGGAAAACAATAAACCGGAATCTCAACTGGATTGATACCGGCAAAAATATCCTTTGAAATCATGCCGGAACAGTCGTAAGACACCGTGGGTATTTCCCTCTTTTCCTTAGGATTGATTACATCTTCGAGAATCTTATAATTATAAGCTTTGAAGTTGGTCACTCCAACAGGAATTTTTTGCAGCGTAATTGGAGCCATATTGATAATCTCTTCCTGATAAAGATCATCTACATAAATATAATAGTTTTTTGTTATGTCCACTTTGTTTAACATAAATTTTTCATTCACTACAACAGTTACAGTTCCCATTCCCGGCACAAGGGAAAACTAAGAAAAAGCAAGTATCACAACCAATAGCACCAATAAAAATCCCTTTTTTGTAAAAAACCATTTCATTTTTTCCTCTTTTATTTTTTTTAAATGAACAAACATAAGTTAGTTTAAAATTGATATTTTATAGAATATTAATTTCATGTCCTTTAATTATTTTAACGGGTTAAAGATGGTTTATGAATATTAGATAGTCTATATTGCTTACACGATAGTGAATGTACAATTCCTTTTTTTTCATTTTTTTAACAATTAAAACAATCAGGCCAATCATCTTTTTTCGCAATTTTGAGGAAATTATAATGTTTTTATATAAAAACCTGCTTATATCATATTAACAAGTAGAAATAGAATGGGTAGTGTAAAAATCAAGCCAAATGTGGTAAAAATCCAGCAGGAATTCGCCAGATCAAGATTTAATCCGTACAGTGAGGGTGGTATCAGTGAATTGAAGGCAACCGGTGTTGATGAAAGAATCATTATCACTTTGAGTGGAAGAGCGTCGAGAATTTTATGATAACCGATTAGAAGACTCAAAGATAGCATGACGATGGGTATAATTAAAAATTTAATTCCTGCAATTAAAACGGATACTTTTAAATAGTCTCTCAATTTGCTTGGCTTCATGGATAGCCCTATGGAAAACAAGAGCAAAATGGTACTGACCGGAACAAATATCGCAATGATTGAGCTAAAAACGGATGGTCTTTCCAAACCGGATAGATTAAAGCTCAATCCGGTAAAAATAGAAGACATAACAATGATAATAAAAGGATCTTTTAACAAAGTTTTTATATTGAATATTTTGATATTGTTTTCACTGTTTTTTAAGGAAAAATATTTTGCAATTGGAAATCCGATGGCATAATATGCAAAATGAACAAAAAAAATATAGAGGGTAACCAGTTTATAACCCTCCTCACCCAACATAAGAAAACAAACAAGTCCGCCTATATTCAGTAGGTTAGAAAAAAATCCGCAACAAAAAAAAGCACCGGTATCCAAATGATTCATTCTAAGGTTTTTAGCAATAAGTATCGCAATTAAGCCACCTAATATCAGTTGAAAAAAACCTAATATTGGCAAAAGAAAGAGTTTTATCTGCGAGAAATCCATGGTCCAATACACCCCCACAAAGGTAACCGGCAAAATATATAATATAGCTATTTTTTGTATTCGTTTTCTAGATTTTTCCAGATCCAATTCGAATGGTAATTTATTCCCTCTTTTTAATCTTTGAACAACATAACCGGCAAACAGGGCAAGAAAAATAATCAATAGCGAACTTATTAAATGACTTATCAAATTCCTTTCTCCTTAATCTTATAATTTAATAATGACCAGAGGATCTGTCAACTGATAAAGCAATTCATAATCATTTTCAAGGCATCATAGATAAATTTAGCACTAAAAAACAGTAAAAAAATACCACATACAGCAAATAAAATCTTCTGTATCCGTTGGCCAAAAAATTGCCCTCCTTTAAAAGAAAGTGCCGAAAGAAAGTAGAGCCAGAAAATATCCATCATCCAATGTGAGGCAAGATAAATGACAACACCCGAAATTCCAAAGGTGTAAGCTCTCATAATAAGAATTGAACCCAGGGTGGCTATCCATGTCAAATAAGCAGGATTGACCAGTGTAAGCATCATTCCGTCAGCCAAGGGAGACCTTGAGTTATTTATTGGTTTATCGCCGGAATCACTATTTTTAATTCCTTTCATCAAATTTAAAGACAGTCTAAAAAGAAAATATCCTCCAATTAAACTGATGATCATTTTAAGCACTGTCATTTTTAATATTTCCCCAAAACCAAACAGGATAAACATCATCAAGGGAATTTCAACCAAGCCATGTCCCAAGGCAACCATTGCGCCAACATGCGGTGATTTCATCCCCTTGCTAATGGTTAAAGCGGTGACCGGCCCAGGGATAATCACACCTGAAAAAGTGATCAGCAATGCTTCCATTAGAAAAGTTAACATCTATTTGTCTCCTATAAAAAAAAGAAATATTTCATCTTTATTGGAATAAATCTATATTGTTAAATAATACCATAAACAATGGGGTGATAAAATAATAATGACCGGAAAATGACAATGGATATTGAAAAGGAGTCATTTCATTTTTTTATAATCATACCGCAAAGCAGGATTCATTGGTTTACAGTTTGAGCATTTTTTTTACTATCTCTGAAATGACAAAGGGATCATCTTGCTGGTCAAGATTAAACCATTGAACATCTTTTAATTTATTCTTGAACCAGGTCATTTGTCTTTTGGCATAGTGCCTTGTATCGATTTTTATTTGATTGATGGCAAAATCTTTATCACATTCACCATTTAAAAATTGATAGATTTGTTTATACCCAAGACTCTGCATGGCATTCAATTGGGCATGATAACCCATCTCTCTCAATGATATGACTTCTTCGATCAATCCTCTTTCTATCATTTTATCAACCCGTGAATTTATTTTTCGATAGATTGATTCCCGATTTCTTGACAATCCGAATAAGGTAAAAGTAAAATTCTTATTCTCGACCGCATTGTTTTTTCTCAAAGAAGAGATGGTTTGTCCTGTTAACCTATAAACTTCCAACGCTCTAATAATTCTTTGAAGGTCATTGGCATGTATCTTTTTTGCACTATCAGGATCAATATTGGATAATTTTTTAAAAAGATAATCAATCCCACGCCTTTTTCCAATCTTTTTTAGTATTCGCCTGAATTTGAGATCTTTTCCAGGCCCTGAAAATAAAGGAGAAATCATGGAAGAGATATATAAGCCGGTTCCGCCAATCATTAGAGGAATTTTATTTCTATTATTGATATCATGGATAACAGCTGTTGCCATCTGGCAATACCTGGAGACATCGAAATATTCATCTGGCGCGATAATATCTATCATATGATGCTTAATTTTGTTCAAAATGGAATAATTCAATTTATCTGTTCCAATATCCATATATTTATAAATTTGCATGGAATCGGCCGAAATTATTTCAATATCAGGGATACATTGGACCAACTTTAAGGATAGTCTTGTTTTTCCAATTCCTGTCGGTCCCAGCAAGACAAATACATCTTTTTTATCATGATAATAATTCAATGAACTAACTCTCCAAATAATGTCCAGGCATCTGTTTCTATGACTTTCACGTTCACTAGATTGCCTGTCAATGATTTTTCCCCTTTAAATATGACCGTTTTATTCGTATCGGACCTTCCCATCAATTGACCCTCTATATTTTTTGATGATGGACCTTCTACCAATACTTCAACCGTTTTTCCTTCAAGTCGGCTGTTGATTTCGGCAGCTATTTTCTTCTGCAATTCAATGAGTTTCCATAATCTTTCTTTTTTTTCAGGCAATGGCACCTGTCCGGGCATAAGAGATGAAACGGCTTGTTCTCTGCCGGAATATATAAAGCTATACATGTTATCAAATTCCATTTCTTTAAAAAATGCCAAGGTATCCATGAAATCGTTATCTGTTTCACCGGGAAAACCAACCATAATATCTGTAGTGATACTTACATCTTTTATTCTACTCCTTATTCTATAATATATTTTTTTGTAATTTTTAAGGTCATATTTTCTATCCATTAACCTAAGAATTTTATCTGAACCCGATTGAATTGGAAGATGAATATGATTGCATATTTTTTTCTCATCTTTGATGGTTTCGATTAAATCAAAAGAAAGATCTTTTGGGTGAGAGGTGATAAATCTAATCCGTAGAACCCCATCAATTCGGGAAATCCTTTTCAATAAGTCTGAAAAAGAAACAGGTTTTTTCAAGTCTTTACCATACGAATTGACATTTTGTCCCAACAAAAATATTTCTTTATAACCTTCTTTAAGTAAATCCCTTACTTCAAGTATGATTTCTTCAGCTTCCCTGCTCTGTTCCGGACCACGGGTGTACGGAACAATACAATAACTGCAAAAATTATCACAACCCCTCATGATTTGTACCAGAGCAGTAATCTTTCCGCCACGCTTGATGGGTGTATTCTTCAACGTGAATCCTGATAAATGGTTACAATATATTTTTTTATCCTTGTTTTCTCTTATTTTTATTATAGTGTCTTCTAAATTTTTAAGTTCTGATGGGCCAAGTAAAAAATCGACCGCCGGAGCATTTTTGAAAATATTTTTATTCTCTTTTTGAGCCAGGCATCCGCATAGTCCTAATTTCAATTCCGTTTTATTCATTTTTATTTTTCTTATTTTACCGATCAAGCTATATATTTTTTGTTCAACTTTTTTTCGAACACAACAACTATTTATTAAAACAATTTCAGCGTCAGATAAATTATCCGTCATTTCATATCCTAAATGAAGTAACTGGCCGATAAGATATTCAGAATCATTAACATTCATCTGACAACCAAAAGTCCTTACATGTGCTTTTGGCTGGATATTTTTATTTATTTTATCTTTTTTTTTCATCTTAATTCAACAACTTTCCCTGTATCCCATTTTTTTTCTTTTTAAAATATAAGAGGAGGTAATTTTTTAAAAATTACCTCCTCTTCTTATATATCATCTTATTTATTTTGCGTATTCAACTGATCTTGTTTCTCTAATCACTATGACTTTTATTTGACCCGGATAATCTATATTTTTTTCAACCTTCAATGATATGTCTCTGGATATTTTGTGAGCCATATAATCATCAATTTCTTCCGGATTAACAATGATTCTTATTTCTCTTCCAGCCTGAATCGCATATGATTTTTCTACACCCTCAAAAGAATTTGCAATTTCTTCCAAATTCTTCAATCTTTTTATGTAAGTTTCCAGCATTTCTCTTCTTGCACCTGGTCGAGATGCTGATATGGCATCTGCCGACTGTACTAAAATAGCTTCAATCGTTTTTGGTTCGACATCTGCATGATGTGCTTCAATTGCATTGACTATCTCAAATGTTTCGCCATTTTTCCTAGCCAATTCTGCACCGATAGCAGCATGTGTTCCTTCTACTTCATGATCGATTGCCTTTCCAATATCATGAAGTAGCCCTGCTCTTTTTGCCATTTGCGCATTTGTTCCGATTTCTGAGGCCATAATTTCTGCGAGATAAGCTACTTCTTTAGAGTGCTGCAAAACATTCTGGCCGTAACTTGTTCGATATTTCAGTTTTCCCAACAAATTTATAATTTTGGGACTAATATTTTTAACATTTGTGTCGAAAACAACTTGCTCACCAGTCTCCTTGATATCATTTTCGACAATTATTTTTGACTTCTCAATGACTTCTTCGATTCTTGCGGGCTGTATTCTTCCATCAACAATTAATTTTTCGAGTGATATTCTGGCAATTTCCCTTCTAATGGGATCAAAGCCAGATATAATAACAGCTTCGGGCGTATCATCGACAATGAGATCTACACCGGTCAACATCTCAAATGTTCTTATGTTTCTTCCTTCTCTTCCAATGATTCTACCTTTCATATCTTCATTGGGTAGCGGTACGAAAGATGTGGTATTTTCAACGGTATGGTCTGATGCAAATCTCTGAATAGCCAAAGAAAGTATATTTCTTGATTTTTTATCGGCTTCTGACTTTGCTCTTTCCTGTATTTCTTTGATCATTTTACCGGCTTCATGGGTAAGTTCTTTTTCCAGATTACCCATTAATTCTATTTTTGCTTCCTCCTGTGTCATTTTCGATATTTTTAATAATTCATTTTTCTTTTCCTGATTAAGTTTTTTTACCTTTTGAATGCTTTTTTCAAGTTCTTGGTCTTTGTGATTTAAAGACCTCTCTCTTTTTTCCAAAGAATCAAATTTTTGAACCAGGTTATTGCTTTTTTTTACTATTTGGTCTTCAGCTTTTTGTATTTCATATCTTTTTGACTTGATTTCACCTTCTGCATCTCTAAGTATTTTGTAGGATTCCTCTTTTGCCTGAAATACGATTTCTTTTTTGAGTGATTCTGCTTCGCGTTTTGCGTGTTCCAGGATATTTTTAGCATTTGTTTCGGCCGAAGTTATTTTTGATTTTGTTATAATTCTAGTCAACAGACATCCCAAAGCTAAGCCAATTATTATATTCAGTGCGAAAATATAGTACATTTTTATATTACTTCACCTCCTGTTATTCAATTTACAAGGTACATAATTTTATTTATTAATTCTTTAACTATGTAAAAAAAGATATGTTTTCGAACAAGATAATTGTATAGAACAAATAACATTACTAAAATATTTTAACCTTTATATTTTAAAAAGTCAAATAACAAAACAGTATTGTAAATGAACAAAATATAAGATTTGAATAGAGATTTAAGTAAGATAAATACAAATTTATAATCGAAAAATATATTATAAGAAATTAACTTTTTAATACTTTTATTCATTTCTCGATTCATCGATTAACCAATGAATTATTATGCTAATCAAGAAAATTCTCCATGGATTAATTCGAAAAATATATTTTTCGATATTTCAGACGAAAAACCTCTTCTGATTAAAAAATGGTATATTTTTTTTGCATCAGAGGCTTCAATATTCCTTTTGCCGGGAAAGATTTTCTCTCTGGTCAGGTTTCTTGCCAATTCTTTTTCTGAATTTCCCTGAAATGCTTCATTGATTACTTTTTCCCGTATTTCTGCCTGAATACCCTTGGTTTTCAGTTCCTGATTTAAGCGGAACCTACCCATTGGTTTATTATTCATTCTATACCTAACCAGTGATTCTGCAAAGGCTTCATCATTAATATAGTTATTTTTTTTCAACCAGGATAAGATGATTTCTGTACTTTTTTCTGATAATTTTCTACTTTTTAATTTTTGCAAAAGAGTGTACTGACTATAATCCTTTCTTGCCAGGAGAAATAGGGTATATTTCTTACCTTTACACACTTCATCATTTAAACTAATTTCTTCAATGATTTCTTGAGACATTTCTTTTCCGATATGAATATCCAGCTTTAAAATAGTGTCATCATTAGCAAGATAAATTTTTTCATTATCTAACTTTATCTCTGCTTCACCGCAATGATCATTTTTATATTTTATAGATATAACTTTGCTTATTCCTTGTTCCTCTCTTCCTGATTATTCTTGTCGATTCCCGCTTTGATCAATATCTGTTTCTTTATTTCTTTGAACACTTCCGGATGTTCTCTCAGGTACATTTTACTATTTTCCCTCCCCTGTCCAAATTTTATGTCTTCATGGGATATCCACACGCCTGATTTTTTCAAGATTTTATATTCCAGGCCCAAATCGATTAAATCACCCTCTCTGGAAATACCTGTCCCAAAGATAATATCAAAAGTAACTTCTTTAAAAGGTGGTGCCAATTTATTTTTTACTACTTTTACTTTTGCCATAATTCCAATATTATTATCATCTTTTTTTATGGTTGATTTTCTTCTGATATCCATTCTGATGGTGGAATAAAATTTTAAAGCTCTCCCACCCGTTGTTGTTTCAGGATTTCCAAAAAAAACACCAATTTTTTCTCTTATCTGATTGACAAAGACAACAGTTGTCCTTGATTTACTGATAATTGCCGTTAATTTTCTAAGAGCCTGTGACATCAATCTGGCTTGTAACCCCATATATGAGTCACCCATATTGCCTTCAATTTCAGCCTTCGGTACCAATGCAGCCACCGAATCAATCACTACGATATCTACGGCATTACTTCTGACTAAAGATTCAGTGATTTCCAAAGCCTGCTCACCGGTATCCGGTTGTGAAATAATCAATTCATCCGTGTTAACTCCAATGCTCTTTGCGTAAATCGGGTCCAAAGCATGTTCAGCATCAATGAATGCAGCAATGCCGTTATTTCTTTGGGCTTCAGCAATGATATGTAAAGTCAGTGTGGTTTTTCCGGATGATTCCGGGCCAAATATTTCAATAACCCTTCCTCGGGGAACACCTCCAATGCCTAGTGCAATATCCAGCGATAATGAACCGGTGGGTATACAGTCGCTTTCAACTATTTTGGGTTTATCTCCCAGTTTCATAATCGATCCTTTTCCAAATTTATGTTCAATGTTTTGAATGGCGACATTTAATGCTTTTTCTTTATTTGCCATTTGATCCTTACTGTTCACTGCCATCTTTATTTTGCTCCTTTTATATTCTTTTTAAGTAATGAAAACTGCTCAATTCTGTGATAGATTGGTCCTTTTGAGGTAAGTTCACTCTCCATCAATTCAATTGAATTTATTTTTTGAGAGTAATGTTTTACGATTATTTGATTCAGGTTATCCATTAACCTTTTTTTATCTGCCAGATATTTTACTCTACCGATGGTTATATGACTGTGAAATCCTTTAAAATCTTTTAAAATATGATGTTTGATTAAAGTATTTTTAATTGCTTTAGATAATCTTTCTAATTCGAAACCGCCTTCTTTAATTCCCACCCAGATCACTCGTGGTTTTTCAGAGGTTGGAAATACACCGATACTTGAAGATAAAGCAATGGAAAATATTTTTTGATTATTTGCTACATGCATCAATAATTGCTTTATTTTTTCAATCTTCTTCGATGATTGATTCCCTAAAAATTCGAGGGTAATATGTAAAAGCTCCGGATTCACCCATCTTATTTTAGAATGTCCGGAATCAATATTTTTTTTTATCCTGGATAATTCTGATTTTATTTCTGAAGATAGAATGACGGAAATAAAGATTCTTTTATTTTCACCATTGAGAAAACCATTATTATCCTTCATCCCATATATTCCTTATTGTTTCATGATTCCGACAGATTTTTCCTTAGTTCCAATTTATATTTTTGCCTGATGGTATTAAGAAAATTGATATATTCAGGGGTCTTGTAATTTGAATAGGTGTATTCGTTTTCTACAAATGATTTAAATTCAAATCTCAAAGTAATCTCAGCGTAGATACCCTTATGAAGATAAATCCTTGAGGGACCATTTTTCGTGCTGGCTAAAATAAATTTATCCAAACTTATATACCCCGGGTCAATATTGATATTCCTTTTATTGGTTAACGTATCATTCTCCAGGATATAGTTTTCCAAATCATTGGTAATCCGTTTGATTTCCGGTAATTTTTCGGATACAATCATCGTTTCAAATGAAATGATTCTCTGCAACAAATTTTGACCAAATTCCTTTTCGTAATAATCAGTAAAATCAAAAGGTTGGATGCTGCTTTTTTCATCTATACGCCCAAATTTCTTTTCTAAAAGCTTTTCGTACGCTTCAAACATGGATTCTCTTGAAGAGATCATGCTTATGATTAATTTTACCGGTTTTGGATAATTTATCTTTCCCACAATAAATCCCACACTTTCGTTAACATGTCCACAGTCTGATATTTATGAATTTTCACCAATCTCATCAATGACATATTCGTATATTTGACCATCTTTGGTTGATTGATTTAAATCAATTTCTTCATCATCGATATAGGTTAAAAGATTATCAGGAAATAAGGTACTTAACTTTATCTTATTTTTAGTCTTGAACTTCATTTCCTCATCTTTTAGCAATATACCTTCAAATAAAAGTGTTTCATCGGAAAGCATTTTAATCCAGGTATTGGTTTTTGCCATGACTTTTATGACCGGTATTTTTTCAACAACTACTTCTTCGGGTAAGATAATTTCCTCGACTTGATTTTCAATCATTGCTTCTGTACTTTCTTCGTGTGCAATATTTTCAGTTATGGTTGATTCTTCTGAGATGGATGCTACTTCAGGAGAAGGTATTGGATAATCCTTGGCCTCTTTCAGGTAATTATTTACAAATAATAAGCCACCAATCAATATCAGGATAAATGCACTCAAATAAACATATCTTAGATTTAGAGGCACACCCTTTCTTTCAAATGACCTATTCCTTTTCTTTCTTAAAGAGATTTTTTCATCTCGTTTTTGCACATTTTTTGCCTTTTGTTTGTCAATTCCTTTATAGGATTTAATAATTCCGTTAATTTCTCCTTCGCTGATTTCAAGATATTTGCAATAGTTCCTTAAATATCCGACAATGAAAGCTTTTCCGGGAATAATATTTAAATTTCCATCTTCAATAGCAACTAAATATTTTTTCCTAATTTTCAGGCTTTCTTCTACCTGCTCTAAAGAAATACCCCTTTCCTCTCTCTTATCTTTTAAAAAAATTCCTATATCTTTCATTTCCAAAACAGTTTCTCTCCTTTTTTATTGCATGATTAAGCAAAGTAATATTACCGTACTCAATGATTATAGTGTAAATGAGGGGAATAATCAACCCACTTCTTTTTCATAGGGAATACCATCTGCCGCAGGAGGAATAGCTCTACCAATCGCACTTACCAATACAAAAATAGCTAAAACATAGGGAACCATATTGATAAATTGAACCGGTATATCTAAGATGCCTTGAAGTCTTATAGACAATGCTTCACCAAACCCAAACAATAAGGCGGCTCCCGCAGTACCCAGAGGGGTCCACTTTCCAAATATCATGGCCGCCAGAGCAATAAAACCTCTGCCTCCACTGATTTCCTTAACAAAAAAATGAGCTTGTTCCAATGATAAAAAAGAACCTGCCAAACCCGCAAGTGCTCCGGAAATCATCACCGCAATATAACGCATCCGGTTGACATTGACCCCCATGGTATCAGCTGCTTCCGGGTATTCTCCGACTGACCTCAATCTTAAACCGAAAGCCGTTTTAAATAAAACAACATGGGATATTATTATAATAATTAAAGTAATGAATACCAGGGGTGAGTGATGTAGAAATATGACAATGAGGCTCCTGATAAAAGAAGAGCCACTCCCCATGGCAGGAATGGATATTCCCCAAATTGGCAAATTGCTCATAGCCATGATTTGCGTTTCATTGAAAAACAACCAGGACAGGAATACAGTGATACCACTGGCAAATAAATTAATGGCAACGCCACTTACAATTTGATTGGCTTTAAAAGTAATGGAAGTGACGGCATGAATCAAGCCAAGAAAAATACCGATCAAAACAGCAGACAGAATACCTATCCAGGGATTTTGAGAAAAATTAGTCACAGCAACCGCCGTAAATGCACCGGTTAACATCATTCCTTCCAATCCAATATTAATGACTCCGGATTTTTCTGAAACCACACCACCAAGTCCGGCTAATGCCAGTGGAATGGCTATTCTGATAGAGGAAGCAAAAAAATCTGCGTTAAATATGTTGCCTAACATTATATTGTTTTCCTCCTTTTTCTTATAATTCTTTTAACAATTTCGTCGCTTATAACCACAAAGATAACGATAACTGCTTGCAATACCATGATAAGTTCCCTCGGTATCCTTCCGCCGGTAAATATGTTTACAATGGCACCCCCGTAATTCAGCACACCAAATAATATGGCAGAGAGAACAACACCCAATGGATGATTTTTTCCAAGGAGAGCAACCGCTATCCCGTTAAAACCATATCCCGTAAATAATTCCTGTCGCCATCGATATTTAAATCCCATGACTTCATTGGTTGCCACAAGGCCTGCCAATGCTCCACTAATGACCATGGCCAATACAATGTTTTTTGCAACACTAATGCCGCCATATTCTGCAGCTAAAGGATTGTAACCAACCGCTCTTATTTCATAACCTAAATTGGTTTTCCATAAGATGTAATATACTAAAATGGCAGCAACAACCGCAATAAAAAAGGATATGTTTACCTGATTATAGGAAGGAAAATCAATGTTTAATGATTTTAAAATGTTATAGATTCTTGGCAGTCGTGCAGCTTCGGCAATTTCTCTGGTATGAGGTATCATTTGTTGTACGCCGGCAGCCTTCATTGCTTCTGTTGGTGGCGCCTTATATTGCAGCACCAAATAGAAGGTCAGTGAAGCGGCTATCCAGTTCATCATAATGGTCACAATGACTTCATGTACGCCTGTCTTTGCCTTTAAGAATCCCGGGATAGATGCCCACAAAGCTCCTCCTCCGGCAGCTGCCAAAATACATAAGGGAATAAGAATGATGGCTGGAAAACCGGTAAAAGTAAATCCTACCCAAGTTGCTAAAAAAGTACCAATATACATTTGACCTTCTCCACCAATATTAAACAAGCCACAACGGAAGGCAAAAGCAACGGCTAATCCGGTAAATATAAGTGGTGTCGCACGAAACAATACATTTCCCCATCCATCGCGAGTGCTTATTGCATTTGAAAAAAGAACTTTATATACAAAAATAGGATCTTCTCCTATAATTTTAATAACAATTGCACCTACCAATAGCGCAAATATTACCGCAATTAAAGGAGTCATTTTTTCTAAAAAACTATAAAAATTGATTCTATTAGTTGTTTTCAAAATATTTCCCTCACTTTTTTACTTCCTTTAAAGTCGTTTTCTTCCCTTTAGCAGAGCCTGTCATTAATAATCCCAGTTCTTTTTCATCTGTTTTTTTCGGATCTAAAAATGCAACGAGCTTGCCTTCGTAGATGACCGCAATGCGGTCAGACAATGAGAGAATTTCTTCCAAATCGGCAGAAACCAGCAAAACCCCTTTTCCTTTATCCCTTTCGACAATGATTTGCTGGTGAACAAATTCGATAGAACCGACATCCAATCCACGGGTTGGTTGTGCAGCAATTAAAAGTATGGGATTACCAAATAATTCCCTGGCAACAATTACTTTTTGTTGATTTCCTCCGGATAAGGACTTAAGCAAATTATCCTTGTCCGCAGGTCTAATATCAAATTGCTTAATTAATTTATTGGCATGCTCATTGATCAAATGAAGATTTAAAGCAATGCCTTTATTAAAGGGTTTTTTGTAGTGAGAACCAAGTATCAGGTTTTCAGCAACTGTAAAGAAGGAAACAATGCCTCTTTGTCTTCGGTCTTCAGGGATATGCGCAATTTTTTCCTCTTTTACTTCCCTGGGAGTGTCATGCGTAATGTCCTTTTCATAAATTAATATTTTACCGCTTTTTACTTTGCGTAAACCGGTTATAACTTCAACTAGCTCGGATTGTCCGTTTCCTTCAACTCCGGCAATGCCTAATATTTCACCTTCCTTAATTTCAAAGGAAATATCTTTCAAAGCAGGTAACCCTTTGTTGTTTAGAGCGGTTAAATTACTTACCGTTAATACATCCTTACCATAATCATGTTCATCTTTTTTCACTTTAAAAATAACTTTTCGGCCAACCATCATACTGGCAATTTCTTCTTTATTGGTTTCGCTTGTTTTTTTCACACCCACTACTTTACCGCGCCTCATCACGGTGATTCGATCTGATATTTCCTGAACTTCATTAAGCTTATGGGTAATAAAAATAATGGTTTTCCCCTGTTTTTTTAATGATCTTAGGATGCCAAAAAGTTCATCGACTTCTTGAGGAGTCAATACAGCCGTTGGTTCATCCATAACCAGTATTTCAGCACCGCGATAGAGTACTTTAATAATCTCTACCCTCTGTTGTATGCCAACTGAAATCGTTTCAATCTTTGCACCGGGATCTATTTTAAATCCAATACCTTTAGATATTTCGTTCACTTTTTTCGTGGCACTTTCAATATCGATAAAAATTTTATTTTTTTTAGGTTCCATTCCAAGGATTATGTTTTCAGTAACAGTTAACGGGGGAACTAACATAAAATGCTGATGGACCATGCCTATCTTTAATTGAATGGCTACATTGGGGTTGATGATATTTGCATTTTTACCGTTAATGAGGATTTCGCCGGCATCAGCCTGGTACAATCCATACAGTATGCTCATTAAGGTTGTTTTTCCTGCACCATTTTCTCCTACCAGGGCATGGATTTCACCTTTATAAACTTTGAAATTGACTTTATCATTTGCAACAACAAGAGGAAATCTCTTGGTTATATTTTTCATTTCCAATACAACTTCAGGCAATGCTTTGTCCTCCTTTTAGAGGTCTCTTTATAAAAAACGAAGTAATAGTGATGGAGGTACTTGTTAATATTTTACAAATACCTCCATATTACATTAATTTTTTATTATTGAATTTCGCTTGGATCAGTTGGGACAACAATTTCTCCGCTTAGAATTTTTTCTTTCGCTTCGTCAAGCTTAGCTATCATTTCTTCTGATATCAAATCTTTGTTGTATTTATCAATAGCATAACCAACTCCCGAGAATGTTTCATCTCCAATAGTAGCGTATCTATCTAAACCAAATAGTTCTATCCCTCCTTTAAAGGTTCCCTCAATCACTGATTTTATAGCAAGATAAACTGCTACGTCAACTTGTTTTAACATACTGGTTAAACCAAAACTTTCTCCTGTTTCTTCAATATAACCCAAATAATTTTGATTGGAATCTACGCCAATAACATATCTTTTTCTTTCTTTTGCTGCCTCAAACACACCGGCTCCTGTTAATCCGGAAGCATGATATACTATCCAGGCACCATTATCGTATTGTGAAAGTGCTAATTCTTTTCCTTTTACAGGATCAGCAAATGCCTGTGGGGTATCTCCGGCATATGAGGATAATATGTTACATTCAGGATAGACATATTTTACACCTGCAATATATCCTGCTTCAAATCCTTTAATTAGGGCAATTTCCATGCCTCCAACAAAACCAACCGTATCTTTTCCGTCTTCTTTTGCTTTTAATCCGGCAATCATGCCCACTAAGAAAGATCCCTGATTTTCTGGAAACAACATAGACATTACATTGGGTTTGTCAGGGATAAATCCATCGACAATGGCAAATTTAGTATCCGGGAACTCATCGGCTACGGTGACTATAGCATCAGTAAATAAAAAACCAACGCCAATGATTAAATCATAACCGATACTAGCCAAATTTCTTAGATTTACTTCCCTATCTGCATCTACCCCTGGTTCTAATTCTATACGCTTAATTGTCCAATCATTTGCTGCCCAAGCTAAACCTCTGGAAGCAGAATCATTAAATGATTTATCTCCTTTTCCTCCAATATCAAATACCAAACCGACTTTAAGTTCTTCTGTAGCAAAGACCATAGAAGAAAAACATAAACTTAAAATCATTGATAAGACAATTAGCAATACGATATTTTTTTTCATTATCGAACTCTCCTTTTACAAAAAATAATTTAATATGATTCTACGGGATACGAAAATAATAGCCCATATATCACCTCCCGATACATTATTGTATATCGTCAAAAGTTATCATCACATCACATATTTATAATTACCATAAAAGGTAGAGTTTTTCCTTCTTAATATATAAAATTATTTAATAATTTCAATAATTATTTATTTAATTTTCAGTTGTTTATTTTTCAAATTGTTCCAAATAGTCATTTTTAGATAACATTATTTTTCTTGGATTTCTTCCATCATATGGTCCGACAATTCCCTTTTCCTCCATCAGGTCGATCAATCTGGCTGCTCTGGTATATCCAATTCTCAATTTTCTTTGTAGAATGGAGATGGATGCCTGGTTATTGTTTATAATCACGGTAACGGCTTCCTTGAATAATTCATCAACTTCATCCTCTTTTTTCACATCCAGATCAATCATAAAATCCTGTTCAACACCTAATTCCAGAGTTTTCTGTTCATTGTCTGATTCAAGCAAATTTTCTTTTAAAAATTTAACTACTTTCCTGATTTCTTTTTCATCGACGAAGGCTCCTTGTGCTCGAATCGGCTTGGGAGCACCAACCGGCGAAAACAACATATCCCCGTTTCCCAAAAGCTTTTCTGCGCCATTAACATCCAGAATGGTTCTTGAATCAACCTGAGTGGATACAGCAAAGGCAATCCTTGAAGGGAAATTAACCTTAATCGACCCCGTTATAATATCTACTGAAGGACGTTGTGTAGCGATAATCAAATGAATTCCTGTTGCTCTGGTCATCTGGGCTAGCCGGCACAATGATTCTTCTACCTTGACAGGAGCTGATAACATAAGATCAGCAAGTTCGTCAATGATAATAACGATATACGGTAGAGGCTCCATATCATTTTTTATATTATCAACATATTCATTATACCCAGCCAGGTTTCTTACTCCGACCTGAGCAAAGGCTTTAAACCGTCTCTCCATCTCAGTGATAGCCCAATTCAACACTTTTGTCGCTTGATTTTTATCAGTTACAATCGGCATGGCCAGGTGAGGAATGCCATTATAGACATTCAATTCAACGCGTTTTGGATCAACCATGATAAACTTGACCTGATCGGGATTGAGCATATAAAGAATACTTAATATAATGATGTTAATACATACGCTTTTCCCTGAGCCGGTTGCTCCGGCAATTAGTAAATGGGGAAGCTCTGTTAAATCTGCAATAATTGGTCTTCCACTGATGTCCAAACCCAAAGCCAGAGGTAATATGAATTGATGTTCTTTCATTTCCCTGCTTTCCAATATTTCCTTCAAATACACTTTAGCCCGTTTTACATTTGGCACTTCAATACCGATGGCATTTTTGCCGGGTATAGGTGCTTCTATCCTGACGGAAGCAACGGCAAAAGAAAGTGCAATATCGTTGCTTAAATTAGTTATTTTGGATATTTTTACTCCCGGTGCCGGTTGAATTTCATACTGTGTAACGCTCGGCCCCTGAGTAACACCGGTTACTTTTGCATTAATACCAAAATTGTTGAATGTATCCTCCAGCGTCTTGATATTTATTTGAATGTCTGCTTTGGACTTTATAGAGCTTTTGATGTCTTTAGTGCCCTGAGAAAGTAATGATAAAGGTGGTGCAATATATTCTTTTTTTTCTGTTTTTTGAACCTCTTTATTGAAATTAATCTTTTCCTGAGATAATTTAGTGACTTTCTTCATACTTCTTATGGGATTTTTCAAAGCCAGGTTCTCTTTATCATTTTTCTTTTCACCATGGTAGATTATCTTTGGCTTTCTTTTTCTCTCTTTTTTCAATGACTTTTCTTTAATGTTTTCTCGAATACGTTGGGAAATGGTTTTTCCTTCTGCAAAAATAATTTTAACCATCTCAAAATACGAAGATTCAGACAAGAATAAGGCCGCAATCATACTAAGCGATATTAGAACAAGATAAGCACCACTTAATCCAAAATATAAAAACAATGAATTGGAAAGATAATATCCTAACATGCCGCCTCCGACACCTGTTTTTGACAACAAATAAACATTTTCAACCAACAAGAGTCTAAGATGTACCAAAGTTAAAAATATAATGAATAAAAAACTGGAAGCAAATAATTTTCGATACGGCCTATTAATCTTGAAGTCAAATACCATAATACAGGCAACCATTAATAATAAAAAAGGTAAAAAGAACGCTCCAATACCAATTGATTTCCGGGTTATTTCGTAGATAAAATGACCAAATATGCCCATTTTATCTACGAAAATATACGAAAAAATGTATAAAAAGGAAAAAGATGCCACGACAATTCCATAAATTTTATTTTTTGTATTTTTTCTTTTCATATACTTATCCGATCCTTTCCGAAGTCATGGTTAAATAGAAAGTTATTGCAGAAATAATCCATAAATAATAAGAAAAATAGTACATTTTACCTTTCTTTAAAATACGTATAAATAACTTCATTGCACCATAGCTAAAAATAAATGCAGTTATACCTGACAGAATCAGCGTTGAAAATTGAATATTGATAAAGATAATCTCTTTTGCTTTAAACACGGTAGCACCTAAAATAATGGGAACAGATAAAATAAATGAGTATCTGGCAGCAAAATCCCGTTCAAATCCTTGACTCATTCCTGCAAGAACAGTCATCCCCGAGCGGGAAATACCTGGAATAATGGCAACTGACTGGGCGATTCCCACAAAAAGTGCATTGAAAATATTTATATCTGAAATATTTTTTTTCCCGCTGGTATACGTCCTGTTTCCAATCCAAATGACAACTCCGGTCACAGAAAGCATCAAAGTGGTCATAAGAGGTTTTTCAAATAAAGATTCAAAATACTCATTGAAAGCATACCCTATGATTCCTGCCGGAATGGTGCTTATGATCAAAAACCAGGCGAATTTAGAAAAAGGATCTTCCATAAAAATAGTTTTAATCTTTTTTCCCTGAAACATCGATTTTATGCTTCCTGAAAAAGCTACAATGAGTTTGATGATTTCCTCTCTAAACAAAACTATGACAGCTAAAATCGTTCCAAAATGGAGAAAGGCTTCAAAGGCTGCTCCCGGTAAATGAATGGCTAAAAGATACTTCAATATGACCAAGTGTCCTGAACTGCTAATAGGAAAAAATTCTGATAATCCTTGGACTGCTCCTAAAAATATATACGACATGCCTTTATTCCTAACTTTTTGATAATTCATCTATAACCATCAAACTTATATTGTTTGCATGGTCACCTATTCTTTCTAAATTACTGATCATATCAAGAAATATCACTCCGGACTCAGGATAACATATTCCCTGATTTAATCGAGAAATATGATGATTTCGAAGTTCTTTTTCAATACTATCTATTTCATTTTCTTCTGTTGCTACATTTTTAGCCATTTTAATATCCCTGGTACCTAAAGCAGTTATGGATTGACTTAATGAATTTTGAACTTTCGAAAACATATCACGAATTTCATCAATCGCTTTTTCACTGAAAGGTAGTTTTTCATTAATCTTCTCTTCAGTGAGTTCCGCCATGTTTTCAGCATGGTCTCCTACCCTCTCAATATCGTTCACAATGTTCATCAAGTCCGTGAGCCTAATTGATTGATTTAATTCCAGTGATTGCTGCGAAATCAATACAAGATATTTTGTAATCTCTTTTTCCAGCGTATTGACCACATCCTCTTTTAAATAAACATTTTTTAATTTATTAATATCATTTTGAATGAAAGACATGACAACATCATCCAACATGCTTTGAGCCATTTCACCCATTCTAACCAATTCTTTATTTGCCTGGCTTAAAGCGATGGAAGGTGTCTTGATTAATTCATTTTTCAAATAGACAGGCCCTTTTTTTATGACGAATTCTTCTCCGGGCATCATTTTGATAATCATGTTTGAGAATGTACCTAAAACCGGAAGCAGGATAAGCGTATTTACTACATTGAATATGGTATGGGCATTTGCAATTTGTCTGGGAATGCTTGTTGCAGTTAAAGTAGCGATTTCTGTAAATTGCCTGATAAGTAATAAAAATAAAATGGCTCCGCTTACATTAAATAAAAGATGTGAAACGGCCAGTCTTTTACCCGTGATTGAGCTGCCGATACTGGCGATTAATGCAGTGAAACAGGTACCTATATTGCTTCCAAGGATGAGAGGAATAGCAGATTCGATACCAATAATGCCTTGTAAGGACATCGCAATGACGATAGCAGTGGTCGCACTACTGCTTTGCACGATGGCCGTAAATCCCGCAGCAATGGCAATGCCCAGCAAAGGATTTGTTGAGAATTGAATAAGCAGATTTAAAAACGGTTCATAATCCCTTAAAGGTTTTAGAGCAGATGACATTGTATACAGACCTAGAAAAAGGATACCAAATCCCAGAAATATCTGTCCCATATACTTGTAGAACTTTCTTTTGGCAATAAAATAAATAATAAAGCCCAATCCAATAGCGGGTAAAGCGAATTTTTCCAAACGAAGGGAAACGATTTGTGCAGTGATGGTGGTCCCAATATTTGCACCGGCAATAATGCTGATGGCCTGTTTAAGATTGAGTAATCCTGCATTTACAAGTCCGATAGTGATAACACTCGTTGCACTACTGCTTTGTATGACAGAAGTGAGCAAGGTTCCGGTTGCAACTCCCATCAAAGGTTTGTTAGTTAAAAATTCCATGGTTTTTTGGATTTTTTCACCGGCTATCTTTTGAAGTCCTTCACTTAACAGTTGCATACCAAATAAAAACAATCCAAGACCACCAATTAATCCAAAGAATAGGTCAATGGTCATAAGTACCTCCATCATGAATGAAAAATATCTTTTATTTGAGCGTATTTATTCCGCTACTTCCAAAACCACCTTCTCCCCTTTTGGTATTATTTAGGGATTGAACTACCTTGAAATTGGGAAAATATATCTTTTGAATGACTAATTGTGCAATTCTATCCCCTCTTTGAATTGAAAATACTTTTTGGCCAAGATTGATCAGTATCACCTTTAGTATGCCCCGGTAATCTGAATCGATTGTTCCAGGACTGTTAAGCACAGTAATACCGTGCTTAACAGCGAGCCCGCTTCTGGGTCTGACTTGACCCTCGTAGCCATTTGGAATTTCTATCTTTATTCCAGTAGATACTAATTTAATTTGATTTGGTTTAATAAGAATTTCTTGGTTTTCTGCAGAATACAAGTCTACTCCAGAGGAGTATTGACTAGCAGAACTTGGAACAGGCAAGTCTTCACAACCTTCAACTTTTTCTATTTTAATTTCTATGTCAGTGTTCTTCGTCATTTACTTCATCTATCCTGTATCTAAATAATTAATCGTATTTTTCATTATGATTGTTTTCTTCAATCATATCTTCATTCTCTTTTGAATTATATTCTTCTTCACTTATCTTCCTTAAATCTATTCGGCCTTGATTATCGATCTTAATAACTTTCACCAGAATGTCATCATTGGTCTTGACGACATCTTCTACTTTTGCGATTCGCCTTGGTGATAATTTTGAGATATGAACCAGGCCTTCTTTCCCGGGAAGTATTTCCACGAAAGCCCCAAAATTAGTGGTACGGGTAACTTTTCCCTTATACATTTCGCCGACTTTTGCTTCTTTGACAATACTCTCTATCATGGCAACCGCACTGCTGACTGCTTCATTTTCATTGGAAGAAATAAATATTTCTCCGTCTTCTTTGATATCAACTGCTGCTCCGGTTATTTCAATGATCTTCTTGATGTTTTTACCACCCGGTCCAATGACACTTCCTATTTTTGCAGGATCGATCTTAATGATAGTAATTTTGGGAGCAAATTCGGATAATTCCTTTTTGGGTTTGTCAAGGATTTGATTCATGATTCCAAGAATATGCATCCGTGCAATTTTAGACCTATCCAAAATGTCCTTTAAAATATCCTGGGTAATTCCTTCGATTTTCAAATCCATTTGAATAGCAGTGATTCCTTCATCCGTTCCAGTTGCTTTGAAATCCATATCCCCATAATGATCTTCCAACCCTAATATATCCGTCAATATTTCACACTCTTCTCCATTACTAACCAATCCCATGGCAACACCGGCTACCGGTTTTTCTATCATAACCCCGGCATCCATTAAAGCAAGGCTTCCTCCGCAAACGGAAGCCATGGAAGACGAACCGTTTGATTCTAATATCTCAGAAACCAGTCTGATAGTGTATGGGAATGCTTCTTCATCGGGAATGACCGCTTTAAGGGCTTTTTCCGCCAATGATCCATGACCAATCTCTCTTCTTGACTGCCCTCTTCTTGGTCTGACATCCCCGACACTGAAAGGCGGGAAGTTATAATGCAGGTAAAATCTCTGTGATGATTCTTCCTGGAGCGTATCAATAAATTGCCTGTCTTTTATGGAACCAAGCGTGGTAATGGCCAAAGCCTGTGTTTGACCCCTGGTAAATAAGGCACTTCCATGGACTCTGGGAATCAAACCGACTTCACAGGTAATTGGCCGGACTTCATCCAGCTTTCTACCATCTGAACGTGTCTTTTCTACCAGAATCAAACTTCTAAAGAGTTCTTTATATATTTTATCGAATATACCCTTAAATACTGATATGTCTTCCGTTTCAATTTTTTGTTCCTCTATAATCTTGTCTAATAAAGTACTTAAAGTTTCTCCTCTTTCATTTTTATCAGCAAGCGTGATAACATCTTTTATATCCTGCTGGTAATTTTCATGTAAAATATTATAATACGTTTCTTTTTTTTCAGCATTTGAATCAATTTCAACATATTCTTTTCTCGTTTTACCTAAAATACTCAATAATTCTTCCTGCCCTTTTATAATCGTATCAATCGATTCCTGGGCAATCTCTGTTGCTTTTAATATTTGCTCTTCGGATAATTGCTTTGCTTCGCCTTCCATCATTACGACAGAACCTTTTGGGCCGGCAATAATCAAATCCAATTGGCTTTCTTCTAATTCCTCCAAAGTAGGATTCACAATAAACTGGTCATCTTTCATTCCCATTCTCACTGCGCCAATAGGGCACTTAAACGGGATATCAGATATCCATAAAGCGGCTGAAGCGCCAATAATGGCCAAAACATCCGGGATGTTTTTCTGATCATAAGAAAATGTTGTTACAATAATTTGCACATCATTTCTATAATCCTGGGGGAACAAAGGCCTGAGAGGACGGTCAATTAATCTTGATGTCAGGATAGCATTGTTACTTGGCTTACCTTCTCTCTTGAAAAATCCACCAGGTATTTTACCGGCAGCATAAAACTTTTCCTCGTAGTCTACCAAAAGGGGGAAAAAATCAATCCCTTCCCTTGGAGAACTTGAAGAAACAGCGGTTGCCAGTATAGTAGTCTCTTCGCAAGTGACCACAACTGAACCTGCTGCCTGTTTTGCCATTTTCCCTGTTTCAATTTTAATTATTTTACCATTTAACTCTATTTCTATCATTTTATTATTATGCATATACTATTTAATTTTTCTCCTTTTTTTTGAAAAATACCATTGATGGCTATTTTCTTAAATTCAGTGATTTGATTATCTCACGATATTTTTCAATGTTATTATCTTTAAGATAATTTAATAATCTTCTTCTTTTTCCAACCATCTTCAATAGTCCTTGCTTCGAATGAAAATCTTTTTTGTTTTGAATGAGATGTTCAGTCAGTTCGTTAATTCTCTTGGTCAGCAAGGCTACCTGCACTTCCGAGGAACCTGTATCATTTGCATGATGCTGGTATTTTTTGACATATTCCTCTTTATTTTGTTTAATCGAAACCATTTTACATTCTCCTTTTATTTTAAATAAGTAAACATTTTTTTGGTATATTTTAACCTATCTATTTTAACACATAATACAATACCCTTCAACCATATTATTGGTTTCAAGGCATGAACCAATTCCTTAATCCTTTGTACATTTCCACGTTTGCTCATCTATTGGAGCGTCATCTATTTTATTTCAAATAAAAGTATTCCTTGTTTTTATACTTTTTTACTAAAAATTAACCGATAAAATGATAACAGGATCATTAATTTTTATCCATCTGTTTCAACTCATTTTCTCAATCAATTCTCTTGCCGCAACTATATCTTTTTTTATTTGCCGTCTTAAGTCATCTGTATGATTAAAATGCTTTTCATCTCTAATTTTTTCCAATAAGTGACAGGAAATATATTTTTGGTAAATATTATTATTAAATCCCATAATATGGACTTCAATGGTTCTATTTTCACCGTTAAAAGTCGGTCTGAGTCCTATATTCATCAATCCGTGATATTTTTCATGTTCAATCATGACTTCAGTCAGGTATACCCCATTGCCTGGAATGATTTTATCTTCATGAACCTTAAGATTGGCTGTTGGAATTTGCATGATTGTTGTTCCAATATTTTTACCGGTAATGACTTTTCCCGATAGGGTAAATGGATGACCCAATAGCATGATTGCATCCTTAATTTGCCCATTTTCAATATACTTCTTTATTAATGTACTGCTAACAATCTTTCCTTTTTTAATCTTTGGCGACAGAACGTTCACTTTATAATGATACGTTTCCTCATATTTTTTTAGGAATGCTGTGTCACCCCTACTCTTATAACCGAACTTATAGTTAAACCCGACGAATAGTTCATTTGCTTTTAACTTTTCATTTAATATTCTATATATAAATATTTTGGGTTGCATGTTTCTTATCCATGGACCAAACTTCAAAATAAACAAAACATCAACACCCATCTTACTAATAATCTCTATTTTTTCTTCAAGAGTTGTGATATGCAGCATCCTTTTTTCCGGATAGATAATTCGATCCGGGTGAGGTTCAAAAGTAACGACGATGCTTAAACCACTCTCTTCTTTTGCCTTTATAACAGCACTTTCAATTAGTTTTTTATGTCCCAGGTGAATACCATCAAAAACACCTAAAGCCACATATCTCTTTTTCTCAACAAAACGTATATCCTTTATATCTCTAATGACTTTCATATGACCAAAATTACTCCAATAGTTTCATTTGATGTTTATTGCTTTTTAAAGTTTATTTCTGTTCTTCTATTTTTTTTCGGTTTTTTTCATCAATATATTTTTAATCAAGCATTAAAAACGCGAATAGGTTTAAAGACTTTTTCATTTTTTTTATCGATTGTTTCTCTAGCTATGGACAATACTTTTTTGCTACCATTCTTGATCTTGACTATCTTTTCCCCTTTCCCGTATGTGATTTCGGAATAATCTTGTAAATGCTTACAATAGACAAATCCACCGTGTAACAACAAATCTTCAAATTCCTGTTTTATGGTTATTTGCGGAAAATGCTGCAAAACCCTATCGATACTGATCACATTTTCCATGACAAGTTTTTTATCTGCCCTTAATGCTTCAAGGGTAATCGAGTCATTCACTGAATGATTTCCTACTTTTATTCTTTTTAATTTAGACATGTATGCACCATAACCCAGTTCCTTTCCAATATCATCGCAAAGTGTTCTCACATAGGTTCCTTTGGAACAAAGAACTTCGAATTTAATAGTAGGATTTTGAGAAAGAAATAAATCTAGAAGGGTTAGTCGATAAATATGAATCTCTTTCGCATTTCTTTTGACCTCAATGCCCTTTCTTGCCAATTTATACAATCGTTTACCATGATGGTATGCTGCTGAAAACATGGGAGGTGCTTGTTGAATGACCCCTGTGTATTTTTTGAAAACTTCTTCTATTCTTTGCTTTTCAATTATCTCGTTGATATTAATCCTTTCGATTACTTTCCCTTCCGAGTCCTGTGTATCTGTTTTAATACCAAGAATCATTTCGCCCTGATATGTTTTTTTAAAGTCCATAATAAATTGGGAAATTTTTGTAGATTGCCCCAAGCAAATCAGCAATACCCCTGATGCGTTTGGATCGAGAGTTCCTGTATGACCGACTTTTTTAATCTTTAATATGTTCCTTATTTCCCGGACAACACTAAAAGAACTCATTCCTTTTGGTTTGAATATATTTATAATGCCATCTATTGTCATAAATCTATATCCGTCAACTCTATAACGAATACTTTTCCCTTATTTTAGTCTTCAAAGTAGAAAGTATTTCATTTTTTACAAAATCGATATTCCCTTTGCACAAACAGCCGGCAGCATTCGGGTGTCCACCGCCATTAAACGCCAGAGCAAATTGATTCACATCAAAATGACCTTTTGACCTTAAACTAATCTTGACATGCTGATCGTACGTTTCTCTAAACAACAGGGATACTTCGCTTTCCTTTAAACTGTTTACCATTTCAATGATCCCTTCGGTATTCTCATCGGTTGTATGCGTTCTTTCCAGCATCTTTCTGTTGATGGTAACCCAGGATATTTTCCCATTTTCATCTTCCTCAAGTGTAGCAAGTACCAAACCAAGTAGCTTTAAATCTCCAAATGTCCTTCGATTATAAATATTTTGCGCAATGACATGGGTTTTTATTCCTGTAGACGCCAGCATGGACACTATCTCAAATGTTTTTTTTGTGGTATTTTCATATCGAAATGAACCTGTATCGGTCATTATCGCCGCAAATAAACAGGTTGCAATGGATTTATCCAAAATATTTGGATCAAAATATTTAATAAAATCAAAGATGATTTCTCCGGTGGAAGATGCTGAAGTATCCACATAATTAATATGGCCATAGTCATCATTGCTGCAATGGTGGTCAATATTAATGATGAATGTCTTTTTCTGAAGGATGTTATGCGCATCACCAATCCTATTTAAATTACTGCTATCAAGGATAATGGCAATATTAATTTTATCAATCAAGTCACGGTTAATATTGGTCTCTTTGATATATTCACGGTTATTCGGTAAAAAATCATAGATCTTTGGCAATTCATCCTGGTTTACAATAATGGCTTTTTTATCTAGTTTCTTTAAAAACTGCAGCATAGCAAGTTCAGAACCAATCGCATCACCATCAGGATTAACATGGGAGATGATTAAAAAGGCGTGGTTGTCCTTAATAACCTTCATTATATCATCGAATATCCTATTATTTTTCATCAGGTGATATCTCATTCCTTGTTTCGTTGTTTTCGTGTAATTTTTTGGTAATATCCAATATTCTATATTGATAGAGCATTTCTTTATCTACCACAAACTCTATCTGAGGAGTGCGTCTCAGCTCCAGGTCCTGACCAATCTCATGCCTAATAAAGCTGGTTGCGTTTTTAAGCCCTTTTAAGCATTTCCTGACATTTTCCTTATCATTGTATATGGTGATATAAATCTTGGCGTAAGCCAAATTCGATGTTAATTTTACCCGGGTAATGGTAACAAATTTAATTCTCGGATCATTTACTTTTTTGTAAATAATATCACTGATCAATCTCTTTAATATTTTTTCTAAATGTTCGCTTCGTTTACTTGTTGACATAATTCTTTTCCTTTAGGTCTACAATGATTTTTATTTACTGGACTTCTTTAAATGTAAAAAATTCAATAATATCTTTTAATTTGAGATCATTGTATTTTTCTACACCGATACCACATTCAAAACCTGCATTGACTTCTTTGGCATCTTCTTTAAACCTTTTCAAGGAAGATACTTTTCCTTCATAAATCAATTTGCCGTCTCTTATAATTCTAACATCATCATTTTTAGAAATTTTTCCATTTAATACATAACTGCCGGCAATCACTCCTATTTTTGGAATTTTAAATAATTCCCTTACTTCGGCCTGTCCGGTCACGATTTCTTCAATCTTTGGTTTTAAGAACCCACTTAAAGAAGCTTTCAATTCGTCAATCAAATCATATATGATTCTATATAATCGGATATCAACTTTTTCATTATCTGCAAATTTTTGTGTATTTGCATCAGGATGAATATTGAATCCTATAATAATGGCATTGGAAGCAGATGCCAACATAACATCAGTTTCTGAAATGTTTCCTACTCCTGAATGAATAATTTCAATTTTTACCACTTCATTAATTTCTTCATCTTCAGTCATAATCTTTTTGATGGTTTCTTTTATAGCTTCCAGAGAGCCCTGAGAATCAGTTTTTAGTATTATTTTTAATTGATCTAGTTTACCTTCTTTCATTTCAAGGAATAAATTATCAAGTGAGACTTTTGATTGTATTTCATCCGAATGTCTTCTCTCTTCATTTTCCCTTTCACTAACAATAATCTTTGCAAATTTTTCATCCGGAACAACCTGAAAAATATCACCTGCATTAGGCATTTTAGAAAAACCGGTGATTTCAACAGGTGTAGATGGACCAGCCTCTTTGATAAAATTCCCCTTATCATCAATCATGCTTCTCACTTTTCCGTTTGATAATCCGGAAATAAAATAATTACCGATACTTAGGCGACCTTCCTGAATCAGTACCGAACTGATAATACCTTTTCTTTTGTCTAATTTTGTTTCAATAATAATGCCCTGGGCAGGAATATTCGGATTTGCTTTTAGTTCCATCATCTCCGACTGCAGGATGATAGATTCCAAAAGCGCCTTAATGCCTTTATTTTGAAGAGCGGATACTTCAACCATCAATGTATCTCCACCCCATTCTTCCGAAACCAGTTTATAATTAGAAAGTTCTTTTTTTACTTTTTCAGTATTCGCGTTTGGTTTATCCACTTTATTGATAGCTACAATAACCGGTACATCGGCTGCCTTTGCATGGTTAATGGCCTCTACGGTTTGAGGCATGACACCATCATCAGCAGCTACAACTAAAACAGCAATATCTGTTGCCTTGACACCACGAGCTCTCATAGACGTAAATGCTTCATGTCCGGGTGTATCGATAAAAACAATTTTTTTGTCATTTATATTTACTTGATAAGCACCAATCTTTTGAGTAATACCCCCTGCCTCTTTTTTGGTTACATTGGATTTACGAATCGCATCAAGTAAGGTAGTTTTTCCATGATCGACATGGCCGATAATGGTAATGACCGGCGATTTATTCACCAATTTATCTTTTGCTATTTTTTTTAAATGATCTTTTTTTTCTTGTAATTTTTCGCTATATTCTATGGCATAACCATGTTCTCTTGACAAAGCTTCCAAAATATTGAGAGGTATTTCTTTATCGATTGAGGTAATATTAGCATATTTGATGATTTTTTGGATCATTTCCAAAAGCGGTACTTTCAATTGAAAGGATAGCTCTTTTAAATTTAACATTTTGTTGATCTTTAGAACTTTTAATGCCTTTTCATTTGCTCCCTGTTTTTTCCTTTTTTCAAAATCGACAACTTCCCTGATCAGTTCAATGGTATCCTTATCTAAAGTACTCATATGATTTTTTACATCGATGCCTTCTTTTTTAAGAAAATTAATCAAGTCTTTTGCAGGTATTTTTAAATTTTCAGCCAGTTCATATACTCTCATTTTCATATTTATTACCTCCAACGTATCTTAAAAAACAAAAATAATCCATTCGTTAAAATACATATTTATTGTATAGTCTATTATTTAATCATTTAACATTTCCTTTATAATAAGTCTCATTTAACTGTTTAACTAATTTTTGGGAAACATCTTTATCAACAAATCGATCCAGTTTCTTCTTTTTAATCGCATTTTCCAAACATGATGACTGATAGCAAAGATAAAATCCTCTGCCGGATTTTTTACCAGAAGGATCGATTTCACAGATCCCTTCCGGAGTGACAACCATTCGAATCATTTCCTTCTTCGGTTTTTTTGAATTACAGCCAATGCAGGTCCTCATGGGAATTTTTACTTTTTTTACCATGTTCAGGAACCTCATGTTTCATTCTTTTGTGTATTGATTTTTTCTTCTTCGTCATTGATCAATATTTCATTATTCTTTTCTTTGTTTTCATCTGTTTCAGATTTCTTTTCTTTTGAATCTTCTTTTTTCTTTTTTTCTATATTAATATCACTTTCATACTGTGTTTGACTTTTGATGTCAACTTTCCAACCTGTTAACTTGGCAGCCAGTCTGGCATTCTGCCCCTCTTTGCCTATAGCCAAAGACAACTGTTGGTCAGGAACAACCACTGTGGCCGTCTTCCTTTCTTCAAACAAGTTAACAACCAGTACTTTTGCCGGACTGAGTGAGTTTGAAATAAATAATTTATCATCCATGCTCCATTTTATTATATCAATTTTCTCATCATTAATCTCAAACAATATTGATTTTATTCTGGCGCCTCGATCACCAATACAAGCACCGACGGGATCGATCCTTTCATCTCTTGAATGGACTGCGACCTTCGTCCTCTTTCCAGCTTCGCGGGCAATGGATTTTATTTCCACCAAACCTTCGTGAATTTCGGGCACTTCTAATTCAAACAAGCGTTTTAGTAATTCAGGATGAGTCCTTGAAACATATATTCTGGGACCCTTGGACGTCTTTCTGACTTCGATAACATATATTTTAATTCTTTTTCCCTTATAGTAATCTTCGTTTTTTATCTGTTCATTGGGCAAAAGCAATGCTTCTGTTTTTCCCAAATCAATGATAATATTCCGGTGCTCAATTCTTTGAATGGTTCCTGTAACAATGTCTCTTTCCTTATCAATATATTTATCGTAAATGACATTTCTTTCTGCTTCTCTCATTTTTTGAACAATGACTTGTTTTGCTGTTTGAGCTGCAATCCTTCCAAAATCTTTGGCTTCTGTCTCAATCAGTATTTCATCTCCAAGCTGGTAACTTTCCTTGCTTTTCTCATTCAATTCTTGAAAAGATATTTCGCTCGTAGGTTTTTCAACTTCTTTTACAACCGTTTTACGATAAAAAACCTTGATTTCTCCTGTCTCTTTTGACATTTTTAGTTCCAGATTGTTCGCATTACTTCCAAAGTTTTTCTTGTAAGCAGACGATAAAGCTGATTCAATAGCATTTATAAGAATATCCTTGGATATTCCCTTTTCTTTTTCTATTTCGTTTAATATATTTATTATATTTTTATTCAATTTTATCTCCTCCCGTTTATTCCGATTCGACAAATTATAAAACAAAAGAGTGGTTTGAATACCACTCTTTTAGGAGAACGTTCTATTCTTTAGCAATCAAAATTATACCATACAATTTAAATTATTGCAATATTTTTCCAAGAATATAATCATCATGCAATTCTTTTAATCTAACTTTTAACAAATCACCTTTTCTTGGGATCATATCTCTTATGAGTATGCGAAGATAATTATCTGTCATGCCGTACGATACAATGGCTCCGACCTTATCCTTTTTTATGGTTTCAATTAAAATGTCTTTCACTTTCCCAATATTCTTTTGTCTGTATTTTATCAAGAGTTCATTCGACAAATCCAGCAAACGGTTTATTCTTTCTTTTTTGGTAATATCATTAATTTTATTTGACAAAAGACGCGATAGACAATGGTCACGGTCAGAGTAGGGAAAGACATGTAATTTGGAAAATTCACACGTTTTTATATATTGATAGGCATGTTCAAATGAACAATTATCTTCACCTGGAAATCCTACCATAATATCTGTAGTAATTGAAATACCCGGCATTTTTTTTCTTATTTTATTAATTTTTTTTGAAAAGAAAGTCAGGTCATAGGGGCGGTTCATCATCTTTAATATCTTGTCGTTGCCGCTTTGTAGCGGTATGTGAAGATGACGGCATATCTTCGGATATTGAACGATTACATTGATAAGTTCATCATCAATATGATTTACTTCGATAGAACTTAATCGAATTCGTTCTATTCTCTTGCAATGAATGATAATTCGCATGATTAATTTTGCAAGACTGATGTTCTTATTGGAAAAATCATGACCATACGAACCCAGATTGATTCCTAAAAGTACGACTTCCTTAATACCTTTTTCTTCCAACAGATCTATTTCTTTTAATATGTCATCTACTTTTCTACTTCTTTGTGGACCTCGCACATAAGGAATCTCGCAGTAAGCACAAAAATTATTACACCCATCTTGAATTTTAACCAAAGAACGCGTATGCAATGCAGGATCATTTTTTGACAAAGTACTGTATTTTTTTACATTTTTAATCGATCCAACATGAATTGAAGGAAACTGATTGTCGGTTCTTCTGGCAAAGTCTAAAATATCTTTTTTTTCCTCATTTCCTACAATATAATGAACACCTTCTATTTCCTTTAAATCCTTAAAAGAAGATTGTGCAGAGCAACCTGTTACAATAATTTTTGCCATTCTATTCTTTTTGATGGCTTTTCTAATCATTTGTTTCGACTTTCTTTCGGCTTCCCGCGTAACAGTGCATGTATTAATGATATAGATATCGGCTTTTTCCTTGAAATTTACAATCTCATAATTCTGTTCCTTGCATAAGTCGATTAATGTTTCGGTTTCATATTGATTTACCTTGCAACCAAGGGTTTTAAAAGCAATTTTTATTTTATAATCCCTCCGCTTTTCATTTGTCAGGAGAATAATGATAATTAAAAATCGAAAGCGCAAAAATTGCAGCGGTTTCGCTTCTCACAACGTATTTTCCAAGACTTACTAAAGAAATATCCCTGTTTTTTGCCAGGGAAATCTCTTCTAAAGAAAAACCTCCCTCGGGTCCAATGATGTATATTATTTTATTTGTTTTCTGTTTTTTGTTTAAAACTTTTTTTATGGTATTGTGTTTTTCATCTTCCCAAAAAATTAAGGAAAAATCATGTTTCTCTGTTTCTTTAAGTAATTCATTATAATGAATAATCGTATGGATTCTGGGAACTCGAATCCTTTCAGACTGCTTACTGGCTTCAATGGCAATTTTTTGCCATCTTTCCATTTTTTTATCTTCACGTTTTTCCTGAATCAAAGGAATGGTTCTGGAAGAAGTAAATGGAATAATTTCGCTTATTCCCAATTCCGTTGCCTTTTGTATCACCCATTCCATTTTGTTCTTTTTTAATATTGCCTGCGCCAATATAATTTTCACAGGCAAATCATTTTTTGAATCTTCGATGGTATATATAATCGAGCATTCAATCAATTCATTTTCTATGTTTTTTATCTTTGCAACATATTTTTTTTCGATTCCATCAGATAAGAGTATTTCTTCATTTTCTCTATGTCTTAAAGATTTCGTTATATGTCTGGCTTCTTTTCCTGATATGACAATGGCTTTATTTTTTTCATCGATATTTCTGGGTGAAATAAAAAAAAGTGGCATGTTTTTATTTTATCGCCTTTCTCTGTTAAAAAATATTTTATGAAAAAGCATCCTTTATTTTATCAAAAAACCCTTTTTCACCAATTTTTTCCATATTTTCTCCATCTAATTTAGCATATTCGAATAAAAGTTTTTTTTGTCGGTGACTCATTTTATTGGGTATTTTGACCACTATTTTTACATATTCATTCCCTCGATGGTTGGTTCCTAATCTGTAAACCCCTTTTCCTTTTAATCTGAACACTGTATTTGACTGGGTTCCGGCAGGGATTTTCATCGTCACATTGTCTTCAAGGGTAGGCACACTAATTTCGCCACCTAAAGCAGCTTTAACAAAACTAATCGAATGCGAACAGGTAATATCGATTCCCTCCCGAGAAAATATTTTATGAGGTTCTATGTATATAATGATGTACAGGTCTCCTGAAGGACCGCCTTTTTCGCCTGGTTCCCCCATCCCGGTCATTCTTAACCGGTGACCGGTTTCGACGCCTGCAGGAATCTTTACTTTGACTAATTTTTTCTTTTTTATTTTTCCTGATCCATTGCATTGTTTGCAAGGTTCTTTAATAATTTTACCTTCCCCATTGCATCTTGGACAAGTTTGAACATTGACAAATTGTCCAAACAAGGTGCTCTGGGCATTCCTTATTTCCCCGGAACCCTTACAATTAGGGCAGGTTTCCACTGAAGTTCCCGGTTCAGCGCCATTTCCCTTACACTTGGAACAGGTTTCCCATATCGGAACTTCTATTTTTGTTTCTTTTCCAAAAGCTGCATCTGTAAAACTTACTTTAAGGTTATATCTAAGATTGGCTCCCCTTTGTGCCCGATTAGAGCCTGCCTGTCTTCCAGATCGATTGCCGAAAAATGAATCAAATATATCACCAAAATCACCAAAATCAGAAAATCCTCTACCTTGAAAGCCTCCGGTATCAAAACCGCCAAATCCATCAGCTGATCCATACTGGTCATATCTTGCTCTTTTTTCTGAATCGCTCAGCACTTGATAAGCTTCATTAATTTCTTTAAACTTTTTCTCTGCTTCTTTGTTGGAAGAATTTCTATCCGGATGATATTTGAGTGCTAATTTTCTATAAGCTTTTTTTATTTCATCAATGGAAGCTTTTTTGTCTACTCCCAAAGTTTCATAGTAATCTTTTTTTGCCAATTATCTTACCTCTTTAATTCGTCATTGGTTTGAATAGCCGTTAGTGCTGTATATTAGTCAATAGTAAATAGTCGTTTGCAATTAAACAGTATTTTTGTTTCGTAAAGAAAATTAAAATAAAACACCAATTCATTCATTTCTTATTTGAATATTCAGCCAACAAATCAACCAAATAATCAAATATTAAGAACAACATCTACTAAATCAAGATTCAGATATGATGCTGCTCTTAATATTATTTTCAACAATTTATATGATAATTCTAAATTGATATCCCATCTTTTTTCTGACGTTTATCCCTATTTATCTTCATCCTTTTCTACTTCAAAATCAGCATCGACTACTGTCTCTTCACCTTCTGCTTTTTCTTCTTCATTTGCTTCGTCACCCGTTGTTTGTTTTTCCTGTTGCTTTTGTTGTCCTTGGGCAGCAGCCGTTTTTTTATAAATTTCTTCAGCCAGTTTATGAGAGGATTGTGTTAATTTTTCGATACCGGATTTGATATTTTCCAAATTATCTTCCTCGATGGCTTTTCTAAGCACTTTAATGTCATCTTCCACTTGCGTTTTTTCAGAATCACTAAGTTTATCTCCTGAATCTTTTAAAGTTTTTTCCACTGAATAAATCAAATTATCCGCTATATTTTTTTGTTCAATTTTTTCTTTTATCTTTTTATCTTCTTCGGCAAATTTTTCAGATTCTTTGATTTTTTTCTCAATTTCATCTTCGCTTAATCCGGTGGATGCTGTAATGGTAATTTTTTGTTCTTTGCCGGTTCCTAAATCCTTGGCCTTAACATTCAATATGCCGCTGGCATCAATATCAAAGGTCACTTCGATTTGAGGCATTCCTCTGGGAGCAGGCGGAATACCAACCAATTGGAATCTTCCCAAACTGGTATTGTCTTTTGCCATGGATCTTTCGCCCTGCAAAATATTGATATCCACAGCATTTTGATTATCTGCCGCAGTTGAAAATATTTGGCTTTTTGAGGTAGGAACTGTGGTATTTCTATCAATAAGCTTGGTAGAGACACCCCCCAAGGTTTCTATCCCCAGCGATAAAGGAGTAACATCAAGTAAAAGAACATCCTTGACTTCTCCCTTTAATATTCCGGCTTGAATCGCCGCACCAATTGCCACGACTTCATCAGGATTAACGCCTTTATTCGCTTCCTTATTAAAAATATTCTTAACGGTTTCTTGTACTTTAGGCATTCTTGTCTGCCCACCAACCAGAATAACTTCGTCAATATCTTCTGCTTTTAATTTGGCATCTCTTAATGCTTTAAGGCATGGTTCAATCGTATTTTCAATCAGGTCAGCAGTCAATTGCTCCAATTTGGAACGAGACAGTTTAACGTTTAGATGTTTTGGACCGCTTGCATCAGCAGTAACGAAAGGTAAATTGATGTCTGTTTCCATAGAAGATGAAAGTTCACACTTTGCCTTTTCCGCAGCCTCTTTTAATCTTTGCAATGCCATCTGATCATTTTTCAAATCAATCCCGTTTTCTTTTTTAAACCCGTCAACCAGCCAATCAATGATCCTGAGGTCAAAATCATCACCGCCAAGGAACGTATTTCCATTGGTAGATTTAACTTCATATACGCCTTCTTTTCCAATTTCTAAAATGGATATATCAAACGTACCACCGCCCAGGTCAAATACTGCAACTTTTTCGTCTTTCTTTTTTTCTAATCCATAGGCTAATGCTGCAGCAGTCGGTTCATTCAGAATTCTTAACACGTTTAATCCGGCAATCCTCCCGGCATTTTTAGTCGCCTCTCTCTGATTGTCATTGAAATACGCAGGAACGGTAATAACCGCATCGGTTACCTTTTCTCCAAGATGATCTTCTGCAGATTGCTTTAATTTTTGCAAAATCATGGCTGATATTTCCTGTGAACTGTATTTTTTGCCATTTGCTTCAATTTTTACATCGGTGTGTTCGCCTACGGAGAGATTGAAGGGTAAAAATTTCTTCGCTCTTTGCACTTCTTCGTCATTGTATCTTCTTCCTATTAATCTTTTCACAGAAAATATGGTATTGTTTGGATTAGTGATTGCCTGCCTCTTTGCTAACAGTCCAACCAGTCTTTCCCCTTTTTTGGTAAATGCAACGATAGAAGGTGTGGTTCTACCACCTTCAGCATTCTCTATGATGGTTGGCTTGCCGCCTTCCATGGCTGCAACCACAGAATTAGTTGTTCCCAGGTCAATTCCTATTATTTTTCCCATTTCTATTTCCTCCTATATTGGTAATAATTTTTAGTAGTTTTCTATTTTTCTTTTTCTTTTTTTTCTTCTTTGACGGATACAGCCACTTTTACCATGGCAGGCCTTAATACTTTGGATTTCATGTAGTAACCTTTTCTAAATTCTTCAGTCACAATATCCTCCGAGTGCTTGTCCGTCTCTTCTCTCATAACTGCCTCATGCTTATAAGGATCAAATTTTTCATTGATGGATTCAATAGGCTCCACTCCTTCTTTTTTTAGGACGTTATGAAAATCTTTTAAAATATGATTAATTCCCTCTCTAATGCCTTTAATATCATTTTCCTTTTTAGTTGATTCCAATGCTCTTTCTAAATTATCAACCACAACTAATAAATTTATCAACAATTCCTGGTTGGCATACTCGATAAATTCCCGCTGTCTCTTTTCCTGCCGTTTTTTATAATTATCAAATTCTGCCTGTAATCTTAGATTTTTATCTAATGTTTCTTTGTAACACTGCTCATTCTTTAGGCTCAATTTTTCAGCTTCAGACCATTTTTTTCTTAAAGAATCCAAGGCTTCTTCTTTTGCCTTGATGGTCTTAATCAATTCTTCTTTTCTGATTAATTTGTGTAACCTTTCGTCAGGTTTTTCTTTTTTATTTTTTAATTTGCTTTCCTTTTTTTTATCGAACATTTTGCTCCCTCAGACTGTTTTTTTTAATAATCTGATAATATTTCACTTAATTTATCGGATATGTATTCGGCAATAGATATCATTCTGGGATAATCCATCCTGGTCGGCCCAATGATGACAATAGCACCAGCAGGTTTTCCCTTAATGTGATACTTACTTGTAATTAAACTACAATTTTGTATTTCTTTCTGCTGATTTTCCTTCCCAATGGTAATTTTGGTCCTGCCGGAATCCAATGCACTTCTAATGACGTTTGCCAAAATACTTTCTTCTTCTATAAAAGAAAGTATGTAACTCAGTTGATCCACTTTTCTAAACTCTGGTTTATTCATGATGTTAATTCTTCCGTCCAGGTAAATTTTATTTTCCGCGAACTGAAAGTCGAAACATTCTTTTAAGAAATGATGAATGTATTTGAATCTTTTTTGAATATCAAGAATTCTTTCGAGTTCTTTAATCAGAATAGAGTTTAAATCATTTAGGTCTATTTCTTTTTTTTCCAATTCGCTATTAATATAATTAGAAAGATAAACCAGATTTTCTTTATTTATTTTCCCGGATACTGTAATCACTTTCTGGTAAACCATCCCTGTATCTGTCACAATAACCGCTAGGATTCTATGCTCGCTGATACTTAAGAACTGAATATGTTCGACCAGATTATTATTCAATACAGGGCCCATTACCACCCCAATATTATTGGTCATTTTTGATAATAACTGAGAAGTATTTTTCATCATTTCATCCAATTCTCTGCTTTTTCTGTAAATATTGATAATAAAATCTTTCTCTTCACTATTCAGTTTTTTCTTCTGCATCAGGTTATCCACATAAAATCGATACCCTTTGTCTGTTGGAATCCTTCCAGCAGAAGTATGTGGGTGCCATAAATAATCATTTTTTTCCAACATGGAAAGTTCATTTCTTATGGTTGCCGAACTTAGATTCAGTTTGTATTCAGCCACAATAACATTTGAACTTACCGGTTCAGCTGTTGTAATGTATCGGTGTACAACTGCTGATAATATCATTTTTTTTCTTTCACTTAGCTCCATTTTTTGCCTCTTTTAGCACTCTCATACCGAGAGTGCTAATTACCTTAAATAAGATATCACCATAGTCCCTATTTGTCAAGATTTCAATCAATATTTTTTAAAAATAAAAGAGGGGTAATCAAGGTATGGTACCATGGTAAGCGCTTGTTTTTTTTGATAACCAATGAAGGATTATTTTAAATAATAAACGCTTCAAAAACTTGATTAGCTAAAAATATACCTTTTTTGCTTAGTCGAAAAAACGATTTGTTTCCTTCGAGCAACCTCATGTCTTTCAGTTTGTTGATTTGCGTTCCAAATGGCTGATGGACGTCGATTTTAAATCGTTGATAAAAATTTGAAATATTCACACCATCACGGGTCCTTAACCATAGAATAACTGTTTCAGCCATCTTTTTTTTCAAAGAAAGCTTTTCCCCGGCTTCTCTGGGCAAATCGCCGCAGGATAATCTTTTTATATAATCTGTCGGATTTTTAGTGTTACTGTACCTATACCCTCTTATATATGAAAAAGCCCCTGCCCCGACACCAAGATATTGCTGATTTTTCCAGTAAATCTGATTATGCACAGATCGTTTTCCTTCTAAGGCAAAATTTGATATTTCATAATGCTCATATCCTTGTTTTTTTAAATAATCAATCGACCATTCAAACATGTTAAACTCAGTATCTTCAGATGGTAAATCGAGCAAATTATTTTGATTGTCTATGTAAAATTGAGTTCCAGGACTTAAGGTTAATCCGTATAATGATATATGTTCCGGCTTTAAATCAATCGTTTTACGAAGAGTGACTTGTAATTCTTCCAATGTCTGCCCGGGCAATGCATACATGATGTCCATATTAATGTTTTTGAATCCCGATGCCCTGGCATTGAAGGTGATATCAATTACATCTTCCGCAGAATGAATGCGTCCTATTTTTTTTAATAAATGATTATTTAAACTTTGACCACCTAAACTTAAACGGTTAACACCTGCCTCATGAAGGATTTTAAGTTTTTTCCTGTCAATGGTTCCCGGATTTGCTTCAATGGTTACTTCCATAAATTTTTCCGTTTTAAATCGTCGAATACAGGTATCCAAAAGATTGAATATGGAAACACCAGACAGGAGGGTAGGGGTTCCACCACCAAAGTAGATTGATTTTAAAACAACATTTTTAAGTTGATCAGCGTAAATATTTATTTCTTCATATAAGGCTTTTAGGTAATGTTTCAGATCATCTTTTTCTTTTAGGGGATAAGAATTGAAATCGCAATATGGACATTTTGACCTGCAATAAGGCAAGTGTATATATAAACCTATTTTCATTATTTTTCACCTATTCTATCTTCAATATTCCCAAAAAAGCCTCCTGGGGAATTTCAACTTTCCCTAATTTTTTCATCCTTTTTTTCCCGGCCTTTTGTTTTTCCAGCAATTTTCTTTTTCGGGTAATGTCTCCGCCGTAACATTTGGCAATAACATCTTTTTTTAAGGCCTTGATGGTTTCTCTCGCAATGATTCGACTTTCAATAGTGGCCTGAATAGGCACTTCATACAATTGTCTAGGAATAATTTCCTTTAATCTTTCTACTATTTTTCTTGCCCGGTAATAGGCTTTATCGCTGTGGATGATAAAAGATAAAGCATCGACCACATTGCGGTTAACCATGATCTCAACTTTTTGCAAATCGGAATCCCTGTAACCAACTATCTCATAATCGAGGGAAGCATATCCACTACTTTTTGATTTCAACTTATCATAGAAATCCAGAATGATCTCACTCAGTGGAATATGATAATCTAATTTAGCTCTTTTTTCATCAAGATATTCCATATTTCTAAATTGGCCTCTCCGCTCTTGAAGTAATTCCATAATTCCACCAATGTATTTACTGGGAGTAATAATGATCAATTGAACATAGGGCTCTTCCACTTTTTCTATTTCCATTTTTGTGGGGAATGAAGATGGATTACTTATATTCAATATCTCATTGTTTTTTGTCGTTACCCGATACATAACACTCGGAGTCGTGGCAATCAAATTAATATCGTATTCCCTTTCCAGTCTCTCCTGAATAATTTCCAGGTGCAACAAACCTAAAAAACCACACCTGAATCCAAAACCAAGTGCCTGTGATGATTCTGCTTCAGTGAATAGAGAAGAATCATTTAGCTTTAATTTTTCCAATGCCATTTTCAAATTGCCGTAATCGTTATTATCTACCGGATAAATACTGCAAAAAACGAGTGGGGTCACTTTCTTATATCCGGGCAGACTATTTTTTGCAGGATTAATCATGTTGGTGATGGTATCACCTATTCTGACATCTTTGATATCTTTGAAACCCGCAATAATATATCCCACCTCTCCAGCGCTCAACCTTTTTACACATTTCATCTTTGGATGGAAAATACCGATTTCGTTCACTTCATATTTTTTACCATTGGACATGGTAATAATGTTCACACCGGGATTGATGGTTCCATCAACCATTTTCACAAAGACAATCGTTCCTTTATATGAGTTGTAGACGGAATCAAAAATCAATGCTTTAAGTGGATTTTCGGGACTACCTGACGGCGGCGGTATTTTTTCAATAATTGCCTCTAATATTTCCTGAGTACCTATGTTTTCTTTTGCACTGGCCAATATGACCTCATTCGGATCAATTTTCAACTCTGAAATACTTTGTAATTCCTTGATAACTGCTTCCGGATTTGATGTATTCAAATCAATTTTATTAATGACCGGAATAATACTAAGATTATTTTTTATGGCCAAATAAACATTGGCCAAAGTTTGTGCCTGAACTCCTTGAGAGGCATCGACAATCAGCAATGCCCCCTCGCAAGCCGTAAGACTTCTTGATACTTCGTATGAAAAATCGACATGACCCGGTGTATCAATCAGATTCAAAATGTATTTTTGCTTATTTTTTGCCTGGTATTGCAGCCTGACTGCCTTTGATTTAATAGTAATTCCTTTTTCCCTTTCTAAATCCATGTCATCCAAGATCTGTTCTTTTTTTTCACGCTCCGAAACGGTTCCCGTATATTCCAGTAATCGATCTGCAATGGTTGATTTTCCATGATCGATATGCGCAATGATGGAAAAATTTCTAATATTATTTTTATTAATATCATTGTGTTTACTCATTTTTATTTCTTCCTTTTAAGATATATTTCATGTTTTTTATCTGTTTTATTTCTTTTACGTCAAGTAGGTAGCAACTTAATAAATATATGATGCTTCCGGCAAAAATAGAAGTCATAACCTGCAGAAATTGCCCGGTTTTACTCGTTAAATCCAAAATATTTCCTAAATAACGGGAAACGGTATAACAGGTTAATCCCAAAATAATACCTGACAATAAAACCTTCCAGACAAACGGAAGGTATTTTTCCCATTGAAAAATGCCTATTTTCTTTTGTATCATCCTCAACAGAAATATCATATTTAATATCGCGGCAATGGATGTGGCAAAAGCCAGCCCGGAATGTGCCATGTATTTCACTAAAATCAAATCCAATCCGATATTCACCATAACAATAAAGGCGCCTATCTTCACCGGGCTTTTTGAATCTTTTAGGGCATAGGATGCCATAGTGACCAATTTTACGCTGGTAAACGCAAAAAGACCGATGGCATAATACAATAAAGCATCTCCTGTCATCAATGATGCCTTCCCCGTAAAAGCGCCGTGTTGATAAATTAAGCGTATGATACTCTTATTTAAAACAATTAAGCCAATGGCAGAAGGTACTGTTATGATTAGCATCATTTTCAATCCAAATACCAGTGTATTTTTTAATTCAAAAGCATTTTTTGATGCTGCGAATTTTGATAAAGTCGGGAATATGGCTGTTGATATTGCAACACCGAAAGCTCCCAAAGGAAACTGAACTAACCGGTTAGCATAATAAAGTGCCGAGATGCTGCCATCAATCAGGTGAGAGGCAATGACCCTATCCACTACCACATTAATCTGAGTAATTGCCAACCCCAGGATTGCCGGCAGCAGCAATCTTGTAAACCTTTTTATGCCAGGTTCTGTCAGATTCAAAATAAACTGATATTTCAACTGATTCTTCTTGAGCTCCGGTATTTGTATGACAAATTGCCCGATTCCACCAATAATAACCCCAACAACCAGGCTAAATATCCCATATCGGCCGCTTAACAAAAAAGCAAAAACGATTAATGACACATTGAGCATTGCCGGTGATAATGCAGGCATTAAAAAATGGTCAAGCGAGTTAAGTATACCCATAAATAAGGCAGCAATGGCAACAAATCCAATATAGGGGAATAATGTCCTGGTTAAATTCACCGTTAAATCAAATTTATAGGGATTCGATTTAAAACCGGCAGCAATAATATTAATTAAAAAAGGTGCCAGTCCCATTCCCAAAAAGATAACAATGATTAAAACAATCATTAGAATATTCAATACATTATTGGCAAAATATTCAGCATCCTGTTTTTGTTTATCTGCCAGATAACCGGTAAAAATAGGAATAAAGGCAGTGCTTAAAGCACCCTCTCCTAAAAAAGTCCTCATCAAATTTGGAATCATGAAGGCAACAAAAAAAGCATCCGTTTCAATCCCTGCACCAAAACGATTAGATATTACTATTTCTCTTCCCAATCCTAATATTCTACATAACAGGGTTGCAGTAACTACAATTCCTGCGTATTTTATAATTTTTTGTTTAGTTTCCAAAGATATGATTCTCCATTAGATGATACCCATATTTTACAACGGTTTATCTTTACAGATGAATATATATTTCTTTTATTTAATTGACAAATAACCTATCATTTTAACCATCTATAAAAATGGTCGTTATTATTTTTATCATGAACATATTATAACATATAAAGAAAACAGTATGTAGTAAAGAGTGATGCTTTGCAGCAATCCAAATCCATTCACAACTCATCCTTTGATTGCCTTCATTGAAGAAATAATGCATGCAAAAAGATGGTCTTTTTGATTAAAAGGTACCATTCATAAAATGGGTTTGCTGGAAAAATCACATGTCAACCATAAAAAAAGGATCGATTTCCCTCGATCCTGATTTTATCATTTTATTGTATCTTATGGATAATGATTAAGCTTCTTTTACTTCTTCTTTTACTTCTTCTTTTACTTCTTCTTTTACTTCTTCTTTTACTTTAGAAGCAGCTTTTTTTTCTGCCTTCACAGGCACTTCTTTTTCTTCTTTTTGTTTTTTGGGAATCGAAAATCCCATGTCATTTAATTTCCTTGCTAATCTTGATTTGCTTCTTGCTACTGTATTTTTGGAAAAAACGCCTTTGCTGGCTGCTTTGTCTAAAACAGAGACAGTTTCCAAAAAACTTTTTACAGATTCTTTTCCATTTTTGGCATCCAATATCGTCTCAAAGTTCTTAATACTTTTTTTAACCTTTGATCGCACAGACATATTTCTTAAATGACTTTTCTCGGAAGTCTTAACGCTCTTCTTAAAAGATTTTGTAATGGGCATAATACATCCTCTCAACATTATATTTATTTGCTTGATAAATTTTATCACTAATCATATTTAAAAGCAAGAAAATATTAAATCAAAATGTATTTAGTAATCCCTTTGCTCATCGATAAATCATTTTCCAAATCAATCATTGATTGCTTGCCGGGTATGTGAGTTGATAAATTTCAGATTTATCCGATAGTGTAATCAATAAAATGACAATATCTTGTGCATTGATTGATTCAATAGCAGAACTGAACTACCATAAGGGTCTATTCGGCAAATGAATTGATCATTAAACCGGTGAATCACTCCATCCATCGTTGTTTATTTTTCAGGGTCACATCCCCCCCCATGATCTGCATGACCATCTCCTCAAGTACAATAGAAGGATTTTTGTTACCATCTTTTAATCCCAGGTCTGCCAATACTAACAAATTGTAAGCCTCAAATATCTCTTTAAACGAATACTTTTGAGATTGGTGTATCAGTTTATTTATAATAAATTCGGGAAGTTTTAATTGTTGTTTTATGTATTGAAAATCTCTTTTTTCTTCTTCGAAAAGTTTAATTTGCAGTATTAACCTTATCTGTCGATGCACCATTGCCAGCACAGATAAATGATGCATGCTACTGTTATTCAGACTGACCATTCCGTTCATGGCACTTTTCAAGTTTTTCTCACCAATGTCGTCCATAATCTTAAATATATTCAATGATTCAGAACCACCTATTGCTCCAAGTATATCCTCTTTTTGAACTAAATGTTTTCCTTCGGTATAAAGATCAATTTTTTCAATTTCATTGAATATCTGGCTTAAGTTTGAATCCGTCATTGATTTTAAATAATATAGGGCATCTTCTGTTATTTTTTTATTACTTTTTTTAAATTTCGCCTTGATCCATATATTCAAAGTTCTTATATCCGTTAGCTCAAAATTGACTACGCTTCCTTTTTTTTTCACGATATCTACTAGTTTTTTATCTGGTTTTTCGTTATCATAAATAAAGATTACCCTGTTCGGTGAGTTTCGACAATCCCATTTTTCAATGAACTCAATTATTTTTTCTCTGTCTGTCTTATTTATTTTCCCTGCCTTTTTGATGATGATTGTTTTTTCATTGGAAAAAAAGGAAGTCGTCTGAATTTCTTCAATGATTTCATTAATTAAAAAATTTTCTCCATAAATAATTCGATATTTGAAATCGTTTAATGCAGATTCAGAGGAATTTTCCGTTATTTTTTTTAAAATAGTGTCTTTTAAATAATTTTCTTTTCCGTAAAAGAGATAAATCTTTTGTAATTTATTTTCTTTGATATCACTGAGTACATCTTTATAACGCATTATTTTCTTTACCGTCACTGTTATATCTCCCTGAGGTGTTTACCGAATAATCATTGCCATCGGTTTTTATTATTATTGTTCCGTTTACATCAGTTCTGAACACTTTTATTCCCTGCCCTTCCAATCGTTGGATGATTATGTCAGATGGATGTCCAAAACTATTTTTACCGGTCAGGATTACAGCAATCAACGGATTAACTTTCTTGAGGAATGTTTTGTCTGTCGAACTTTCACTTCCATGGTGAGCAATCTTCAGTATATCACTTTTAAGCAAATCTTCAAACAGTAACATTCTTCTTTCAGCTTCTTTTTCAACATCTCCGGTAAAAAGAAAACTGCTGTTTTTATAGAGTAATTTTAGCACAATTGATGCATTATTTAAATCATTGTCTTTGAGATTCATCTCTCTATCGACAACCGGATTAAAGACATATAATTCTGAAAATTGATTTATTTTTAAAAGATCACCCGCTGATACCTGATAATAGGGAATTTTTCTTTCATGGATGATTGAAAGAAACTCTTGATAACGGGGATGTTCGTAATTTATTCTACTATCGATGACCAATCCAATGTTAAATTCCTTTAAAACAGACAATAAACCTTCCATATGATCCAAATGAGGATGAGACAATACCATGGCATCCAACTTGTTTATGCCTTCTCTTCGCAAATAAGGAATCACTATTTTTTTACCCACATCAAATTCACTTCCGGGAGTCCCACCGCCATCAATTAGAATATTGAGATGATTTGGGACCTTCAATAAAATACAATCACCTTCTCCTACATTAATGAAATGAACCTCAAGTTTGTTTTCCGGAAATAAAACATAAAAGCTAAGGATAATGAACAAAAGAAAAATGGAAATAATAACCATTTTCCCTTTATATTTTTTTAATTGTTGCCATCCATCAATGATCTCTGCAATGACTATGATCAAGGAATAATAGAGGACAATGGCTATTGTAGAAGGTTGACCAATATAAATAAAGGCTAACGGCAGGGAAGAAAATGAACGAATCAAAATCACCATTAATTTTAATAACCAGAAACTTATAAAGGCAGGGATATTTGCCAGATAAAGATACAATGATCCCATGCAGACTGTAAGAAATCCCATCAGAACCGTTATTCCCGCTAAGGGTATGATTATAAGATTAGCTATGAGGGCAATGATCGATACCTTTTGAAAAAAGTAAGCCGATAAGGGAAATAAACCCAGCCAAGCAGCAATGGAAAGAGAACATGCATTGTCAAACCATGCAAACCTGGTTGAAAAGGTGGATTTGATAACCGGCATCAGGTATATAATAAAAAAAGTGACAAAAAAAGACAATATAAATCCCGAATCATATATGGTTAAAGGATTCAGCAGCAAAATAACAAAAGCAGCAAAAAAAAGTGATATATACACATCTCTATTCCTGTTAATCAATCGCCCGATAATCAGCAGGGAAAACATAATGGTCGCTCTCGAAACTGATGGGCGAAAACCGGTCAGAGCAGCATAAAATAAAAGAAGCAAAAGAACCGAAATATATCTTTTTTTCCCAGTCACATTAAACCATCCAAATACAAGCAAAAGAAATCCGGCCATCATCCCTACATGCAAACCTGAGACAGCCAATACATGCATGACACCGGCATCAGTAAAAAAATCTTTCCACTCTTGAGGTACAGATCTTTTTTCTCCGAGCATCATTCCTAACAACAAGTAATGATACGGCTCCGGTATCTTTCTTACCAGTATATTTTTTATTTTTTCCCTAGCTTTTAATGGAATGGAAACAAAAGGAGACATCTTCTCCTGCCCTACTTTATTTATATTACTTCCTTCCCAACTGTCGAGACAAACGTAAATGTGCTTTTGTGCAAGATATAGTTCATAGTCAAAATCTCCAAAATTATTTTTCTTAAAAGGTCTTTTAAGATACCCTTTTATCCTGATAATATCCCCTAAACCATATTTATCCGATAAATTAAATATCCTTACCAGGACAAAACCCTTTACCTTGATTTTTTCCCCCTTATTTTCAACATAATTGGCTTTAACTTTTAATTCCGCTCTATGATTTATAATATCGGTTTGCTGGTCTAAAACGGTGGCAATTAAAGTGATTTTATTTTCATGGACGTAATTCGCAATATGATTGTTTTCGGGTGGCTTGTTATTTAAATTGACATTAAAAATGCCTATAAGTAACCAAAGTGTAAATAATAGAATGGTCGTCAATGGCCAATGTTTCATATAACTAAGTAGTGTAAATAATAATAGGAAGATAATAAGAAAAAATAAATGGATAGACGGAATATCAAAATATTTTGCCAAAAAAATGCCAATCATATAAAAAAGAAGTATAACGGGAAGCGGTCTGATTTTTTTAAATCTGTCTTTTAAATTTAAATCTCTTATTGTACACAAATTAGATCTTGAATTCCTTCAAATTTCTTATCACCAATCCCGGATACATCTTTTATTTCATCAATTTTAGCAAATATCCCATTCTTGTTCCGATAGATAACAATCCTTTCTGATAGAACAGGCCCGATTCCCGGCAGACATTGCAAATCTGATTCACTTGCAATATTAATGTTTATTTTGTGGGGATTTATTGTTGAATTTGTAGAAGATAAGGAGGTATCGGCAAGCAAGATTTTATTTTTATTTTCGTTTTCCTTGCCATCTGATTTTATAATGAAAGGAACAATGATTTTTTGGCTGTCATGGATAAAAGCTGCCAGGTTTATGGCATCAAGATTTGCTTCCCCGGTTGCCCCACCGGCTATTTTAATGGCATCAATGACCCTTTTGCTTTCCTCTAATTGATATACGCCCGGATGTTTGACTGCTCCAGCTACATGAATGATAAACGGTTTTTTTTCATTTGTTTTCGTTTCAATCGTTTTACTGAAATCATGATTGGCCTGAATCAACGTAAGCTCATCTTTTGCATAATGATTTTTATACATCAAAATTCCCAGGCCGGCAACGATTATCACCAACAAAAAAATAATAGCCATTTTTTCTTGGTTGGAAAGGTTCATATTCTTCATCTCCTATATCAGTAATAAATAGAACGATTAAATGTTATTTAACGAACCCGAATGTTTTATTTTTTAATTATACTTCTCAAAGTACTCTTTTGCTTCTCCTACGGTGTGCAAAGAACCGGTGATGCAAATTAAATCCTTTCTTTCAGATACTTCAAGGGCTTTTTTAATGGCAAGAGGGATATCTTTCTCAATAAAAATATTTTCTTTGCATTGGTAAAGTAAAAATTCTTTATATAATTCACTGAATGGAGTTGCCCTTGGACTTTTCATCATGGTGATGATGATCACATTGCTAAGCGGAGCAATTATTTCTACCATCTTTTTATAATCCTTATCGGAAAAAACAGCAAAAACAAGGACCATTTTTTTATAGTTAAATATATTTTTTAGTGTATCTTTTACAATACCTATGCCACTGGGATTGTGCGCGCCATCCAATAGAACAATTGGACTTTTCTTGATGATTTCTAACCGTCCAATCCATTTTGCCTTTGTCAATCCATGCACTATGGCTTTCCGGGCAATATTAATTCCCAGATAATGAAGTGCTTGAATAACTGTGATGGCCAATGAAGCATTTTCTGCCTGATGCCTTCCGATTAAAGGGGAGCAAAGATCATGATAATCTTCAAAAATGCCTTTGTAGTCAAATCTCAAGCCATTTATGTCAGATTTTATGATATGATAGTTAACTTCTTTGCCAAGAGAAATTATTTTTGATTTTTTTTCTTCTGCTATTCTTTCAATGACTTCAGCAGCTTCTTTATACTGTTTGGCATTGACTACCAGACTGTTTTCCTTAATGATTCCTGCTTTTTCTCCGGCTATTTCTTCCAGACTGTTTCCTAATTTATCCATATGGTCAAAGTCGATATGTGTAATCACCGAAATTAAAGGTTCGCAAATGTTTGTGGCATCCAATCTACCCCCTAATCCAACCTCCAAAACCAAAAAATCTACTTTTTCCCTGGAAAAATATAAAAAGGCCATCGCAGTTATCACTTCAAAGAAAGTAGGATGGCCGCCATCCGGCTTTCTTTGAACGATGTCTACGTGAGATTTTATTTTTTCCACCAATTGACAAATTTCACGTTGACTGATCTGTCTTTGACCTATTTTAAATCTTTCGGTAAAATCAACCAGGTGAGGAGAAGTGAAAAGCCCTACCTTGTAACCATCCGATTGCAACAAGGAACTAATAATAGCGGAGGTAGAACCTTTTCCATTGGTGCCTGCTACATGTATAATTTTTAAATCCTTTTGAGGGTTTCCCAGCGATTCCAATAAATATCTAATGTTATCTAATCCAAGCTTTATGCCGTATTTTGATAGATCATAGATATAAGTCAATGCCTCTTCGTAAGTTATCATGATTACCTCAGGTTATTTAGGTTATTTTGTAGTCTTTCCTTGATCCCTTTTAATTCAATGGCCTTATCTTTTTCTTTATTGATAACCTCTTCGGGTGCTTTAGTCAAGAAATATTGATTGTTTAGTTTTTTCGATGTATTGTTCAATTCACTGACTGTTTTGGCAAGACGTTTTTCAAGACGTTTTATTTCTTCATCAATATCAATAAGTTCTTTTAACGGTATGAATATTTCCATACCTTCAAGAACACCGGTCGCGGAAAATTCCGGTTTTTCTAAATGTTTTCCGGTTGTCATTGATTTTATTCGAATAAGGCTTTTTATGTAAAAAAGATTTTCATTGACCAATTTTAATTTTTCATCATTACCGATATTTAATACAACGGATATTTCTTTACCATAAGGAATATTCATGTCTGATTTTATATTTCTTATGGTTTTTATAATATCCATTATTTTCAACATTTCATTTTCAGCTTTTTGGTCAATCATGCCTTTTTCTTGTTTTGGCCAGGGGGAAATCATAATACTTTCACCTTGATGTGGAATTTTCTGCCAAATCTCTTCGGTAATAAATGGGGTAAATGGATGCAAAAGCCTTAATATAGTTTCAAGCGTATTCCATAAAATAAATTGTGCTGTTTCTTTATCCTCATTATCCTTATTCTTATATAATCTGGGTTTTATTAACTCCACATACCAATCACAAAACTCGTTCCAGACAAACTCATAGATGGTTTTAACTGCTTCCCCGTAATTATATATTTCGAGATAATCTGATATTTGTTTTATGGTTTTGTTTAATCTTGAGATGATCCATTTATCTGCCAGGGTCATTCTCAATTTTTCCCGATCAATATTGTCCAAAGTAAAATCTTTTAAATTAGCCAGCGCAAACCTTGAAACATTCCATATCTTGTTGGCAAAATTTCTGTAGCCCTTGATTCTTTCTTCCGATAAGGAAATATAATTACCCTGAATGGTCAAGGAAGCTAGGGTAATACGTAAGGCATCCGCACCAAATTTATCAACGATTGTTAGCGGATCGATAACATTTCCTTTGGATTTGCTCATTTTTTTGCCTTCAGCATCTCTAATCAAAGGATTGATGAAAACTCTTTTAAAAGGAACATCCCCACCAAATTTCAGTCCCATCATAATCATGCGGGCAACCCAAAAAAATATAATGTCAAAACCGGTTACCAAAGCAGAGGTCGGATAAAAATATTTTAAATCATCCGTTTTTTCGGGCCATCCTAATGTTGAAAACGGCCATAAACCTGAACTGAACCAGGTATCCAGCACATCAGAATCCTGTTGTAGTTTTTTACTACCGCACTTTTTGCAAGTCTCGGGATCTTTTTCGCTAACATTGATTTCTCCGCAATCCTGGCAATACCATACAGGTATTCGGTGTCCCCACCATAATTGACGTGAAATGCACCAGTCTTTAATGTTTCGCATCCATTCGTAATAGACCTTGGTCCAACGAGCCGGCGTAAATTTTACCCTACCATCTTCTACTGCTTTTATGGCAGGTTCTGCAAGCTCCTTTATCCTCACAAACCATTGTTTTGAAAGATAAGGTTCTATGACTGTATTGCAACGATAGCAATGACCGATGGAATGGGCATATTCTTTTATTTTCTGAAGATAATTATTTTTATCCAAGTCTTTCAAAATCTGCTGCCTGCATTCCATAACCTTTAAACCCTGGTATTTTCCGGCTTGCTGGTTCATGGTGCCATCGTCATTTAAAAGATTGATTTCTTCCAATTGATGTCTCTTGCCAAGCTCAAAGTCATTCAAGTCATGTGCCGGAGTTATCTTGACTGCGCCGGTTCCAAATTCGGGATCGACGTAATCATCGGCAATGATTAACAGTTCCCTGCCCACAATAGGCAATATGGCTGTTTTTCCAATATATTTCATGTATCTTTTATCATTGGGATTAACTGCAATGGCTGTATCTCCCAACATGGTTTCCGGACGAGTTGTTGCAACGGTGATGAATTCTTCAGAGTCTTTCACAGGATATTTAATATAAAATAGATTGGCATCTTCTTCGACTGATTCCACTTCAATGTCTGCAATAGCCGTTTGGCAACGTGGACACCAATTAATCACATAGTTCTCCCGATAGATAAGTCCTTCATTATATAACTGAACAAAAACTTTTCTTACCGCTTTGGATAATCCGTCATCCAGTGTGAATCTTAGCCTTGACCAATCACAAGAAAAGCCTAATTTTTTTAATTGATCGACAATGTTATTTCCATATTTTTCTTTCCATTGCCATACTTTTTCTAAAAACTTTTCCCTTCCCAGTTCTTCTCTGGTCTGGCCGTTTTTGGCAATCTCTTTTTCCACCACATTCTGCGTGGCAATGCCTGCATGGTCAGTTCCAGGCAACCATAAAGTATTATAACCCTCCATTCTTTTCCATCGTATCAAAATATCTTGAAGGGTATTGTTTAATGCATGGCCGATATGCAAAGAACCGGTTACATTAGGTGGAGGGATAACAATAGAATATCGATTGTTATTTTCTTCTTTCTCTTTGGGTTGAAAATATCTTCTCTTTACCCAAAAATCATACCAGTTTTTTTCGGATATTTTAGGATCGTATACGGTCAACATTTCGGATTTTTTATCTTTCATGTTTTTTCCTCCATTCACAAAAATAAAAGACTCCCTGATCTTTCAAAAGGACGAAAGGAGTCTTTCCGCGGTACCACCTTAATTTTCATATAAATATCTTTTCTTATTACTCACATTTCTATTTATATAAACACTTAATTAGTAAAGTTATAACGGAACCATCGGTTAATTCTACTCATTTTTCAAATTAACGGCCCGGGGATGACTTTCAGAAAAAGGTTAACTTGTCTCCTACTCTTCCCCGAATAGCCTAAATATTTTATAGATATAATCATACACTAGTAAAAAGTGGCTGTCAATACTGTTACGGAATTGAAGTCGCCTTCTGTTTTATTATCTGAATTTCAAAATGCCTGCTTAAAACAAATATAAAATATTTTTATATATTACTGCTTTCACTGGCCGGATAACACAAAATAAGAATGGTTGACCATTTTACATAAGACATTTTAAGTTGTCATTTTTAAATATTTAACTTTGTTATTATTTTTCACGTCAATAAAAAAAAGAAGGAAACCATGATTAGTTTTAATGCATCATTTCCTTCTCTATGCTTTTTCCCGGGTTCATTATTTTCCGATTGATTTGTTATATAAAACAATCGTTAATTTAAAGCCTTTATCCACTTTTTTCCTTAAATTGCCTTTAAAACGGTTGTTTGGTTAAAGCAATTTTCAGTGCGTCATCAATGTTGGCTACAGCAACAAATTTTATTTTTTTCTTAATTCCGCTAGGTAACTCATCTATATCCTTCAGGTTTTCATCCGGAATGATAATGGTTTTAATTCCTGACTGATAAGCAGCTAATATTTTTTCCTTTAATCCACCTACCGGTAATACCCTTCCGCGAAGGGTGATCTCTCCTGTCATGGCAACATCCTTTCGAATTGGTATTTCAGTTAACGAAGAGATTAACGAAGTAGCCATGGTGATTCCGGCAGAAGGGCCGTCTTTCGGTATAGCCCCTTCTGGAACATGGACATGAATATCGCAGTTTTCATAAAAATTAGTTTTTATTTTAAATTTTTTTGATTTTGACCTGACATAGGTCAAAGCGGCTTTTCCGGATTCCTGCATCACTTCTCCCAACTGGCCGGTCAAAGTAAGTTTTCCTTTTCCCGGAACAACAATGGTTTCCACTGGCAGTATTTCACCTCCGGCTTCTGTCCATGCTAAACCGGTAGCCAAACCAATCATATCCTCTTTTTCTGAAAGCTCATTTTTATATTTCGATATACCCAAATAATTTTTCAAATTTTTAACGGTAATGGTTGTTTTATTCTTCTTTTCACCATATGCAATTTTTAAAGCAACTTTTCGGCAGATGGCAGCAATTTCTTTTTCCAATCCTCGAACTCCCGCTTCATGAGTGTATTCTCTGATGATTTTAGTAAGACATGTATCCGAAATTTGAATGGCATGCTTTTTAAATCCATGGATGTTTAATTGTTTTGGAATGAGATATTTTTTAGCGATCTCGATTTTCTCATACTCCGTATAACCCGGTACATTAATGACTTCCATTCTGTCTCTTAATGAATAGGGTATTTCAAATTCTGCATTGGCAGTGGTAATAAACAATACATCCGATAAATCAAAGGGAATTTCCAGGTAATGGTCGCTGAATTGATTATTTTGTTCCGGATCCAATACTTCCAGTAACGCAGAAGCAGGATCTCCCCTTAAATCCATGCTCATTTTATCTATTTCATCCAGTAAAAAAACGGGATTTTTAGATTTTACCGTAATGATGCCTTGAATGATTCTTCCCGGCATGGCTCCAATATAGGTTTTTCTGTGACCTCTTATTTCAGCTTCATCTCTTACGCCCCCCAGGGAAACCCGAATAAATTTTCTATCCATGGCTCTGGCAATCGAACGTGACAAGGAAGTTTTACCAACACCCGGTGGGCCAACGAAACACAATATTGCACCTTTTCTGTTTTTGCTTAATTTTCGCACAGCCAGATATTCCAATATTCTTTCTTTTATATCCTGTAAACCATAGTGATCTTCATCAAGTATTTTTTGAGTTTGTTTTATATTCAGATTTTCCTGTTCTTTTTCCTTCCAGGGAAGCGATAAAGCACATTCCAAATAATTAACAATTACTCCACTTTCTGCAGATAAAAAAGGTGTTTTTTCTAACCGCTTGGTTTCTTTTAAAAGGGCTTCTTCGATCGTTTTCTCGAGCTTGAGTGACAATATTTTTTCCTTAAATTCATCCGAATCGGAAGTGTTATTTTCCTTTTTACCCAATTCTTTTTCAATTTCTTTAAGTTGTTCTTTCAGATAATAATCTTTTTGAAATCTTTCAAGATTATCTTCAACTTTATCTTTGATCGTATTTTCTATCTTTAATATATTTATTTCTCTTTTTATGATTTTTGCTAATTTTTCAAGACGTTCTACCGGATCAATGATTTCCAATAATTTTTGTTTTTCTTCAATATTTATACTTAAATTCGAAGATATGAGATCGGCTAATTTTCCCGGTTTTTTTATATTATCAACAGAAAACATAAATTCAGAGGGTAATTTACTATTGAGTTTTAAATAATCTTCAAAACTTTTAATTGCATACCTCATCAATGCTTCCGTTTTTAAGTTCTTAGTTGTTTTTAATTTAAATTTTTCAATTTTAACCTTCAGATATTCGTTTTCATCTTCTTTATTGATTATTTTAGCCCTATCTATCCCTTCTACTAATATTTTGACAGTGTCATCCGGTAATTTGTATATCTGAATAATCCTTGCAATCGTACCTACATGATAAAGGTCATCCATTTTTGGATACTCAACTTCGTTATCTTTTTGAGACACCACAAAAATATTATTTCTATTACTAATCGCTTCTTCCAGTGCTTTCATGGATTTTTCCTTCGCGATATAAATAGGAATGACCATATGTGGAAATACCACTGTATTTTTTAAGGGTAATAATGGCAATATATTTTTGTCTATATTGTTTATTTTTTTATTTTTATTATCCATTTAAAAATTGTAACTCCCTTTTTAAAAGTAAATCTCTTTAGGTTTACGATTTACTTTTTCATTGATTGTCTGATTCATTAATTTTCTTATTCGTAAATTCACTTATTTTTTTATTCATTAATTTCTTGAATAGAAAAATACTATTTTTTATGAAATAGGCTTTCTCGCCTTGTTCCTTCTTTTGTTATATTTTATTATTTGATTCCTATTATTATCAAAAAACGCTTAAGCGGATTCCTTTTTCAATTTTTTATCAAATCTCTCGATTTCAGGCAACCCTTTTTTATGAATCACGTCCTTGGTAATGGTGCAACTTTTTACATCTTTTTCTGAAGGTATCTGATACATTATATCTAAAATCGCATCTTCCATAATCGAACGCAATCCCCTTGCACCGGTGTTTCTTTTCATACTTTCATTCACAATAGCATTTAAGGCTTCAGGGGTGAATTTTAACTCTACCCCTTCCAGATGAAATATTTTTTGATATTGTTTTAAAAGTGCATTTTGCGGATCGGTCAGTATTTTTATTAAGTCATCACTTTCCAATACTTTTAAAGTAGAAACAATGTGTAACCTTCCCACTAATTCCGGTATTAATCCAAATTTAACCAGATCTTCCGGCAACACATTTTCCATAAGCGTATAAGATTTTTTTAAATTTATCTTGCTTTTTATGTCCGCCTTAAAACCAATATTGTTTTTGCCTATTCTACGATTGATAATATTTTCCAATCCTTCAAAAGTTCCTCCGCAAATAAATAGTATTTCTGTCGTATCAACCTGTATGTTTTTCTCTTGTGGATGCTTTCTTCCTCCATAAGGTGGTACACTTGATATCGTGCCTTCTATGATCTTTAATAAAGCTTGCTGAACACCTTCTCCGGATACATCCCTGGTAATGGAAGTATTTTCAGATTTTCGGGCAATTTTATCAATTTCATCAATATAGATAATGCCCTTTTGGGCTTTATTGACATCATTATTGGTTATCCTGAGAAGTTTTAATAAAATATTTTCTACATCGTCACCAACATATCCCGCTTCAGTCAAAGTGGTAGCGTCTGCAATAGCAAAAGGAACGTTTAATTTTTTAGCCAAAGTACGTGCCATTAAAGTTTTACCGCATCCCGTAGGACCAATTAATAAAATATTACTTTTTTCTAATTCAATTTTTTCTTCATCTTTCTTCTTGTTTTTTTTCTTTTTACTTTGATTTATCTCGTGATTACTTTTGATTCTTTTATAATGATTATAAACTGAGACCGAGAGCACCTTTTTTGCTCTTTCGTGTCCAATAATATATTTATCTAAAAATGATTTTATTTCTTTAGGAGAAGGAATTTCCTTGATTTCAAAATCGGCACTTTCTTTTTTCCTCTCTTCTAAAACAATTTCATTACATATTTTGATACATTCATCACAAATACATACGCCGGGACCAGATACGATCTTCTTTACTTCGCTTTGGTCTTTTCCGCAAAATGAACAATTCATTAAGCTTTCTCCTTTATTCCACCGCTTTTTCACAAATCGTAAAAGCGGTGTTATTATCGATTATTAAATTTAAATAGTCTATTATATCTAAAAATCCCTATATAAAAGCACCATGGGCTTTTATATAGGGTAAGTTATCATTCTATATCATTCCATGATTCAGGGTAATTTCTCGTCTCTACTTTTCATAACATCATCAACAATACCATACTCTTTTGATTCCTGAGCTGTCAGATAGTAATCTCTTTCTGTGTCTCTTTCGACTTTTTTAAAAGATTGACCGGTATGAAAAGTAATGATTTCATTTAGGGTCTTTTTAACTCTTTTTAATTCCCTTGTCTGAATTTCTATATCACTTACCTGACCCTGTGCACCACCCAATGGCTGATGAATCATAATTCTCGAATTTGGCAAGGCAAATCTTTTTCCCTTGGTGCCTGATGTCAATATGAGAGCAGCACCGCTTGCTGCCATGCCGATACAAATCGTTGATACATCAGACTTTATATATTGAATGGTATCATAAATGGCAATGGTTGAACTCACGGAGCCTCCGGGACTATTGATATAAATGTAGATATCTTTATCCGGTTCACTGGCTTCTAAAAACAATAATTGCGCAATAATGGTATTGGCTGTGTTGTCATCAATTTCTGTACCTAAAAATATGATTCTATCTTTTAGCAATCTAGAATATATATCATATGATCTTTCTCCCCGGGGGGTTTGTTCTACGACAATCGGAACTAAAGTCATTTTGATTTTACCTCCTTCTTAGCGGTACTCTTTTTTATATTATTACTGATGTATGCAAAGATTTTTTCTCTTCTAATGGTTTCTTTTAACCCGCCATAATTATTATTTTTTTTGAAGGTAGCTTCTACCTTGACTGGATCCTGCTTAATATCTTTTGCAATTTCTTCTATTTTTTTCTTGACCTCTTCTTCTTTGATTTCGATATTTTGTTCTTTGGCAATTTTGTCAATAACCAATTCTTGTTTTACTCTTTTTTCTGCTACGATACGATATTCTTTTTTAAGTTTATTCTGATCTGCATTGATATTTTTAAGATAATCTTCCATGGTAATGTTTTTTGTTTTTAAATCATCTTCGAGCGTTTTTATCATGTAATCGACTTCTCTATCGATTAATACATCGGGAACTTTTACTTCACTTGCTTCCGCTACTTTATTGATTAATTCTCTTTCATAATTATTTTTATTGATATTTTCCGCTCTATTTTTTAAATTTTCCTTAATTGCTTCCTTAAACTCATCCACATTATTATAATTACCGAATTTTTTAATAAAATCATCATTTATCTCCGGCAGTTCTTTTTCTTTTATTTCCAGTATTTTTACTTTATAAGTTACATCCTTACCGGCTAATTCCTTATCTTGAGAATCCTTTGGAATCTTTATAACCACATCTTTCTCATCACCAACAGAACTACCAATCAGTGCTTTATTTATTTCGGGAGAATTACTTTCCCCCAATTCGATTAGCTGTTTGCTCATTTTGCCTTCTTTAAGCGGTTTACCGTCAACAAAACTTTCAGAATCAATAACTAAAAAATGTCCTTCTTTTGCTTTCGCACCCTCAATATTATTCAGCTTTGCCTGACTTTCCATCATTCTTGATAATTCTTCATCAATATCTTTTTGTAATATCTTAACCGTTTCTTTTTTTACTTCTATTTTATCTAATGGGCCAATCTTGACTTCCGGTTTTACCTTGACTGTAATCTCGTAAACAAGTGGTTTACCTTCCTCTATTTGGACAATTTTAACATTTGGTCTGTCAATGGGTTCAATCTTTGATTGTGTTACTGCATCGTAATAGGTTTTGTCAATCAATTCTTCAGCTGTTTTTTCGTAAAAATATTCTTTACCCAAATGCATTTCCAAAATATTTCTGGGTATTTTCCCTTTTCTAAATCCAGGAATTTTTACTTTATAAGACAAATCATTAAACGTTTTATTGAGCTCGGCCTTTACTTCCGATTCTTCAACTTCAACTTCCATTACAACTTCGTCATTTTCCTGTTTTTTAATATTGTATTTTAGCATCAAACTTAACCTCCATGAATAACAATTATTCTATCATTTAAATAAAGCCGCAAATAATTTGCGGCTGTTTTTATTGATTTATTTTATATTATTTTCTATCTATTTCTATTTTTTATTTTAAAACATAAAAATAGGATGGTGCGAAGGGCGGGACTCGAACCCGCACGGTTTAACCCACTGGATCCTAAATCCAGCGTGTCTACCAATTCCACCACCCTCGCAATAAATGGTAGGCCGTACAGGATTCGAACCTGTGACACCC
>Ga0272442_10000554_pt1 | contig 58661 bp, 66 predicted proteins | sample SSMForm2O_FD_200262 | JGI IMG/M metagenome (GOLD analysis project Ga0272442, IMG submission 200262) | Marine sediment archaeal communities from Little Sippewissett salt marsh, Falmouth, MA, United States - SSM-Form-2O | ecosystem: Environmental > Aquatic > Marine > Wetlands > Sediment ...
TAAGTTTTAGATATCTTTTATATAAAAATGAGAAAATTATATATTATAAATATCCAATCTAAAGATAAGTGAAATCTCATGGCTCCCCGATGCAAGTTATGTAATAGGCAGATTGATCCCAGGGACATGGTTTATTGCAGGTACTGCAAGACGCCTCACCACCTTGGTTGTATCAAAACACACCTGTACCACGATAAATACTGCCCAGCATGCGGAAGGATGACGAGCATAGCCCATTACAGGAGGGGCGTGCCTGAGAACATCCCACCAGCAGAGGCAAGACAAAGGGAGGAGTACAGGGAACCCATGAGGCAGGCATCGTCACAAGGGACCCGAAGCGCGAGAAAGGGAGAGAGGGCGCCTGCAGTGAAGAAGGGCAGAAAGGCCCCGGGAGGGGGCAGGATACTCCTTTTTATCAATTTAATAATCATAGCTCTGCTTCTTGCATCAACCCACTATGCCCATACGACCTATGTTGAATATGAACCAGGGCTGTTCGCAGATGTAAACTCGAAGGCCATAATACCTGGACAGACGGCAGAATTCAATATGACACTGCAGAATTCTGGAAATATACTTTCAAGATACGTCATCTTTGTGGATGACGACAGTGTTGTTTTTCCCGCCGGATGGCAGATAGTGCTTCTGGATGATGATACGACATATGACGACACCTCCATTGAAAAATCCTTGAATCCCTCAGAGGAGTACCAGTTCAGGATAAGGATATCAACAACTGCGGGTGCAGAGGCCAACGCACAGGGGGCTTTCAAGATCGTTGCCCGGACCAAGGATGGGAAATACGCAAGTAGCGAGATATTCAATGTCACCACTGAGGCGATATACAACTATGAGCTGAATCAAAGCGACCCACAAAAGTACGTGTCTGCCGGCGAAACAGCGCAATTCAGCGCTGAGATAGAGAACATGGGAAATAACTCCGATACATATTACATGAGATTGGATAGCATCACGTCCGGATGGAGCGCAAGCCTGATCAGGCAGCAGGCCACCATAGAGGCGAACAGGTCAGGCGAGGTAATACTGACCATGACGGCGCCCCCGGATGCAGAGGGGAATGAAAAGGGAGAGGTAGTGCTGAAAGTATCTTCCCAGTACGATCCCGAAGACATCAAGACAGCGAAATACACGCTCGTTGTCAATCCCACATATGCCTTTGACATAACTAGCAGCGAACTGTCAAAGGAGGTCCTCCCAGGCACAACGACGAACTTCACGTTCAAGCTCAGGAATCTAGGCAATCTGACCGACACCTATGACCTGATACCCACGGTATCCCTACCATCAGGATGGGAATACTCGGTCTCAAAGGACACAGTTACCTTGGCCTCTGAGGAAGATATAACGTTGGGCCTGTCGATAATAGTACCAGATGACTCCGCAGGAAATCTTGAAGGCAACGTGAATCTTGTATTGGAATCTGAGGGGAACAACGATATCCAGAGCATAAACTTCACGGTGACTACTGTGACAGAACAGGGCAAGTTCATTCTTGCAGAGCTGTTCACATCCGTCAATTGTACTTTCTGCCCGTTCGCAGAGAACGCAATGGAGGAGATACTCAAGGACTATCCTGGAAAGGTGATATTGCTTGAGCACCATATCAACGACTCCATGGCCATAGACTTCTCATCTGAGAGGGGTGTGAAGTACACAATTCCCGGGTATCCAGTGGCTGTTTTCGATGGCGTGAAGAAAGAGGCTGGAGGCAGTTCAAACACATATAATGAGTATGTGGCAATAGTTGATGATCTCATTGATGAGGAACCGCTCGTTAGGATAAACATAACCACTTCCGATTCTTTGATCAACCCTGGCATGACCTCGATAAACGCATATATCAAATCAGAGGGCCTTGGCAGCAATATCCCGCTGGATGTTTTGTTCGTTACCTACCGCAACGGCATTTCACCCCAAGGGCACAGCTCGAAGGTCTACAACTTCGTTTCTGTGGAAGGACTAAAGACCACGATATCGTCCTTGGATTCCATAGAAACCATAACTGTCACAATGGACATCCCAGATGACGGTGGCCTGGTGGTGTTTGTCCAGGACTCCGATAGCAACAAGGTCTACCAATGTGTGATGATATAGGCATATATTTTGGAAAGATTTATATAACATAAATATATACTTCAAGTACATAAAATTAATATGTGTTTCATATGGGATCTTTGGAAGATGAAATAATCGAGATGAAAAGGGATATTTCAATCATCAAGGAGATACTATCGCCCACCAAAATGGACAATGATGTCCCAGAAGAGGAGATTCCCTTGAAATCCATAGATGAAAGCGTTTGTGCAGACCTCTTCAAAGCCCTTTCTAATGAGGAGAGGTTGAAAATTCTCAAGGCCCTGTTCAGGGAGAACCTATACTTCGCTCAGCTCAAGGAACACACCGAAATGGACCATAGCCCCCTAAGATTCCATCTTACAGTTCTCAAGGACGTAAACCTCATAGGACAGGAACGATTCAGGGGCAAATACTCAATAACCCCCCTGGGAAACGAGACGCTGAGAATTGCACTATCTTTCAACAAATTAGTCACTAAGGAGTGTGTATAAAAAATGGAAAGGCATGATTCTACCAATTATCTCCACAAGATGGCGGCCGTTATATTTTTTCTCTGGTTTATATCACTGGCCACTGACATACTAGGTTCATATGAGTACAAGGCAGAGTTCCTCATGGCATCCTTTTCCTTGTGGGCTCTTGGGTCCTTTGTGGATGGAGCAACATCGAAAAAGACAGTGGGCAAGAGATTTTCAACAGCCTTTAGGAAGATGGGGACCACATTGTTCGGGATATGGATCATCTTGTTGATATTCAACCTTCTTGGGTGGCTGGAACCGGTATGGTCAGGAAAGATAAACTATGTCCTGGCAACATCGATGATATCATTCGCTGTCAGCTTTACTATCAGGGCCTCAACGATAAGGAACAAGAACTGGCGGATAAGGTCTACATTCTACTCTCTTGGATTCCTTGTCGTCCTTGTCTGGATATTCATGAAGGTATTCGATCTCTTCATTGATTATCAAGATACCATGATAATCGGAGGCATTGTTCTCCTTGGACTGGGGTACATAATCGGGGCCTCAAAGAATACCCACGACTATGATATATTCGAGGATAAGATCGAGAATATCACCAAGGTAATGAAGGAGATTAAGGACGCGCCAACGGCCAAGTCCGAGGTGGACATGCTAACAAGAGACCTGGTGATAGGAGAGGATTCAAACATTGTGATAAAAAAAGGTTCCATTTTGGTTGACATGGAATACGACCTTGAGAAAGTGGGAAACGTGTTCTTTGGCGAGGGGGGAATCACTTTGTCATCAGAGCATTACACACACAAGGAATCATTCGTGGGCATATGCTATGGAACCGGAATGGACTGGGATAGCGTAAGGATGGAACATCAAACGGCCAATGATGAGGAACTGGAGGCCCTAGGGTTGAGCAAGGAAGACATAATAGAGCTCTCAAACATAATTACTCGAAGAGGGAAGGATGCAAATGATAGGCTGAGTGACCTAAAGAAGAGGATGAAAGACACAAAGACGGAGATCAATCTGCCATATTTGAAGATCCTAGAGGGTGTAGAGGGGGACTATGTTAAGGTAGGCCCCATAGAAGTGGCAGATTTCAAGGGAAAGGGTTCAAGGCTCAAGATAGGCAAGATGGAGTTCACAGACTACCCTGAAAGAGAGGTCAAGCAAAGATCCTTGGGATTCAAGATAGTGACCACAGAGGAGACAAAATCGCTATACTTTGATGGGGAAGAGGCTAAACTTGAATCAGAGGACATGTACTACCATAAGGGCCATGATTCGATAGAGATATCCAAAAAGGACAATTATTTCAAACGAGACAACGGAAATCCCTACCTGAAAAACAATGACATCGAGCTAAGCATGGATAACGGCCATTGCTCATTGATATCTAGGTCGAAAGGAATCAATATGAAGATCGATGACGATAATCTTTCCATAGAGTTCAAGGGAAAGCGCAAGTCCCAGAAGAGCAGGGAGACCACGACAGTGGTAAGGGAAATGATCAAGAGTTCCTTTGATGACATTGTAAAGGATGTCATGGAAGACTCCTACATGTCATTCAATCGATTGATAATACAGATCACAGATGAGATCGAATGGTGAATTATTCACCTTTGCTCTATTTTTTAAAGCAAGCTTTTTAAATCAAATATTAAACTGATTCTCATGAAATCTGGCAAGGTCCCAGTCAACGTGCTAAAGGACATAGTCATGTCGACAATGCGGAAGTTTCCTGATGAACTGGTGGTAGGGCCAAAGATCGGTGAAGATGCGGCAGTGATAAGGCTGGAAGATGGTTACCAGGTCATCGCCAGCGACCCCGTGACAGGGGCGGCGAAGAACATAGGGTACCATTCAGTGTATGTGAACTCAAATGACGTTGCTGCCACAGGGGCGGACCCCAAATACATGACAGTGACGATCCTCTTAAATCAGAATGCCACCAAGGAAGACCTCATGGAAATGATGGAACAGATAAATGAGGCATGCCGGGACATAGGCGCATTTGTGGTAGGCGGGCATACGGAAATGGTGGCAGACCTAAGCTATAACATTGTATGTGGAACGATGATAGGATTTGCCAAGAAGTATGTTGCAACCTCGAACGCCAAGCCTGGTGACAACATCATCATGACAAAGGGAACGGCAATTGAAGGAACGTCCATCCTTGCCCATAAGTTTGAGGAAAAGCTTTCCCAAGAGCTAGGTCCTGAACTGGTACAGCGTGCCAAGAGCTATTCCAAGATGCTTTCCATACTGCCAGAGGCCAGATTACTCAGGGAATACGCAAACTCAATGCATGACCCAACAGAGGGTGGTATCGCAGGAGCCCTCAATGAGCTTGCAATCGCCTCGGAATGCGGATTCAACGTTGATAGGGAAAAGATGCCGATCTCTCCCGAGACATCTAAAATATGCGAATATTTCTCATGCGATCCACTGACGCTTATCAGTTCAGGGACACTTCTGGCAACGATACCAGACAACAGACTTGAGATGGCGACCAAGGCATTGGATTCCTCATCCATCAAATATTCTATCATAGGCAAGATAACAAAGAGCGGCGTGAATCTGCCCATGCCTGAGCAGGATTCCCTATGGGATATAATATGATATAGCGATATTTTTATATAGACATTTCTCTAATGGCTTCTCAATGGCATCCAAATACTATTTCTCGACAAGAGATTTGGTCCTAATAGCTGTAATCTCATCATTGGGGGGCGTTCTCTCAACATATGTCGGTTACTTGGGCAATATGCTCAACAATCTTATGGGTGTCCCTTTTGGGGCCGGGCAGTTCATGGCAGGCCTGCACATATTCTGGATAATGCTCGTCTATGGGCTGACAAAGAAGAAGGGAACCGCACTGATGGCCGGCTTTCTAAAGGGTTTTGTGGAATTCCTTTCAGGGGGGAAGCTAGGGATACTGGCAGTGGCGCTTACCGTCTTCCAGGCAGCAATAATTGAAATATCATTCCTATTCATATCCAATCCAAAGACAAAGATGTATGCAATTGTCGGGGGATTGTCCACTGCCGCAAACATTGTGTTCTTCCAGTTGGTGTTTGTCACCTACGATGCATGGCCACTCTTCTTGGCATTGTCATTGGTGTCATTCGTATCCGGCATCCTGTTCGCAGGACTGTTCTCAAGGTCTGTTCTGGAGGTAATCCTTGATGAGAAGGTCGAAAAGGAGAGGACTTACGGAATAAAGAAAATAGTGACATTGGGACTGATATTCTCATTGGCATTTGGCGCCATATACTACCAGTTCGGCACACCGGACGGGGACGTGCTCAATATCACAGGCAATGTGGAGAATGAGCTGTCGATCAATTATCAGGACTATGAGGACAAGCTAATTGTGATCAACACGGAAATGGTCGGCAAATACCAATATGAGCCCCCAAGGGACTATGAGGGCATACCGTTTGGCATATTGATGGATGAGGCAGGCCCAAACGGGGTGAAAATGGTGGCCATGGCAAGCGATGCCTATGAAGTTGAGTTCAATATCCAAGACCTGATGGACATGGGGGATGTCATTGTCACGATCGATGAAAATGAGGATTTCCGCCTCATAGTCCCTGGAAGAGAGGCGGGCGAATGGGTAAGGATGCTCGTTGAATTGAGGATAGAGTAATGATCTGCATCAATAACTTTTCCTTTGGTTTCAATGGTTCGCAAAGAAGGATAATAGAGGACATCGACCTTCACATAGGTTCAAGGGAGTTCATTTTGGTAACCGGGCCTTCAGGGTGCGGGAAGTCCACACTGTCCATGTGCATCGCGGGATTTGCCAACAACCTTGGCTCATCAAGCGGCTCGATAAAGATTGACGGAACTGACATGGTGGGCGGGGACGCATTTGAAAAATCGTCTCTCGTGGGGATCGTGCAACAGGACCCCGAGTCCCAGCTTGTTTCACTGAATGTTGAAGAAGAGGTCGCCTTTGGACCAGAGAATCTCAACCTATCCCGTGAAAAGATTAGGGAAAGGGTCGATTGGGGATTGGGGATGGCAGGCGCCGAGCATCTAAAACACAGGAACACCCATGAGCTCTCCGGAGGGGAGAAGCAGAAAGTGGCACTGGCCTCGATGCTGGCAATGAGGCCAAGGGTGCTGATCTTTGATGAACCCACATCCAATCTGGACCCGGTCGCAACGAAAGAGATCTTTGACTCCATTATCTCACTAAGGGAAAAGACAGAGATGACGATAATAGTGATGGAACATAAGCTCAAGAGCCTGCTGAGGTATGCAGACACCCTGGTCATCATGGACAATGGAAAGATCGTTTCAAGGGGCGACCCATCAAAGGTCCTCAAGGAACAGGATGTCAAGGGGCTTGGGATAAGGGTCCCTCACATAAAAGAGCATGAATCGAAGAGGGCTATGGCGGTTAATGGGAAGGTCCTGATTTCAGCCAAGGATATGTCATTTTCTTATGGCGATAAAAAGGTCTTGGACAACGTCAGCTTTGACGGACATGAAGGCGAGATGATATGTATCATGGGCGAGAACGGATCGGGAAAGTCAACGTTCATATACAATCTGATGGGTTTCCTAAGGCCCCAAAGCGGCTCCTTGAACATTATGGGCGAGAATGCAAAGAATTTGAAAACGTCATCGATAGCAAGGGATATCGGATTGGTATTTCAAAATCCCAATCACCAGATATTTGAGAATACGCTTGAGAGAGAAATATCCTTCGCCGCCAGGAACTTTGATTCATCCCTTCCGGACACAGACGAATTGCTCAATAGATTCAATCTCCCAATGGACAAGGATTCCAGGCCTTTCAAGATCAGCTTTGGCCAAAAGAGGAGGCTCAACATCGCGTCCGTTTTTTCATACGGCCCCAAGGCAATAATACTCGACGAGCCGTTCATCGGCCAGGACTTTGTCAATGCCACGAACATAATGTCCATCCTAGATGACCTGAAGATGAAGGACAATCTCATAATGTTCGTGTCGCACGACCCGCGGATGATATCAAAATACTGTACAAGGATAATTTTCTTTGAAAGTGGGAGCATACTTTATGACGGCCCCCCTGAAGAGGTATTTGCTATGATGAAAAGGGATGGAAAGCATGAGTTCCTTCCAGACCACTTGGTGAGCACAGATGATCAGGTATAAGAACAATGCCACGATGCTGGGGAGATTTCACCCCATATTGAAGCTATTCCTACTGATCAGCATTTGTGTCTCTTTCTTTATGGTCCATGACATCATCAAGCTGTTATTGCTGCTTCTGACAATAGCAGTCCTCTACCTGCATTCCAGGGTCTCACCAAGGGAAGTTGGGGGATTCAGATTCTTCATTACACTTTCCATCGCATTGATAGTCATCAATCTTTTGTTCACAAGGGACGGAGAGACATTGTTCAGATATGGTTTCATCATAATAACAAAGGAAGGATTCCTCAATGGCATTCAGAAGACATCACTATTGATAGGGGTGATATTTTCCAGCATGCTCTTTGTGGCAACCACCAACACCAGCCAATTTGCTAATGCGATAATGCAGATGGGCGTTCCTTACCGGTATGCTTACATGATGGTCACTTCAATGAGCCTCGCGCCAGTGTTTCAGATGGAGGCGTCCACCGTCAGGAATGCGCAGGTCGCAAGAGGCCTGAGGATAGATGTTGGCAATATATCAAAGATAGTGAACATGGCAAGATTCACTTTCATGCCGCTTATAGTGTCTGCACTCTCAAAGGTGGATTCCCTTACGATATCCATGGATGGCAGAGGTTTTGGAATATACAAGAACAGAAGCTATCTAAAAGAGAGCAAGATAAGAAAGATGGATATGGTGATATTCATATCCGGGTTGGCTGTCCTTACAGCAATATGCGCATATTGATCAGTATATCCTGAATGTCTCAAGATTTTGTGGAGATCTCGTCTCGATCTTGTTCCTATGCTGTACCTTGTATATGGATGATGCCAGGTCTATGCATTTTCCACTCTCTCCATGGTCAGTGAACACCTTCTCGGTGCCATTGCTGACCCTGTTTACAAATCTCATCAACTGATTTCTATCGGAGTGTCCTGAGAATCCCTCTATGGTGTTTATCTCCATGTTGACCTTGATCGCCTGGGTCCTGCCATTGTCGTTCTTTATGGGTATCTCGCTCCATCCCTTTTGCACCCTGGATCCCATTGAACCTTCGGCTTGGTAGCTGACAAATATTATCGCGTTCCTCTCATCGTCCGCCAGCGCCTTGAAGTACTCCACAGAGGATCCCCCAATAAGCATTCCTGACGTTGCCAGTATGATGGCAGGGTCTCCCTCGATGATGTCCTTTCTCTTGCTGGAGTTCGGAACATTGTCAAAGCACTTTGAAAGGAATGCATTGTGCTCATGATGGAATATCTGGTCCCTCAATGTCTTTGACAGATATTCAGGATATGCAGTGTGTATGGCAGTTGCCTCCCATATCATTCCATCCAGGTATATAGGCACTTCAGGCAGGGCACCTGTCCTTACTGCCTCCTCAAGCACTATCATCATCTCCTGGGCGCGGCCAACGGCCAGCACAGGTATGAGGACCTTTCCCTTTCTTTTGAGGGTCCTTCTAATGGTGTTGAGTAGATTCCTTTCCGCATCCTCCCTGCTGGGTTGAATATCCTTTGAACCACCGTATGTGCTCTCTATTATCAAGGTCTCCAAACGTGGGAATCTGGCGTTCGCAGGTTCTAGCAACCTTGTCTTTGAAAACTTGAAGTCGCCGCTGTAGGCGATATTGTGAAGCCCGTTCCCAACATGCAGATGCACAATGGACGATCCAAGTATATGTCCTGCATTGTGTAGTGTCAATCTTACATCAGGGGCAATGTCCCTGACCTCCTTATAGTCTAGAGGTATTGTGTGGTTGATGGCTGCCTTTATCTCCTTGAAGGAGTAGGGGCATGCCTTGTCCTCTCTCTTGGCTATCTCAACATAATCCTTTTGCAAGAGCATGGCCAGGTCACGTGTTGGTGGAGTGCAGTATATGGGCCCATCATACAAAGACCTGTATAGGTAAGGGACGAATCCTGAATGATCCAAGTGGGCATGGCTGATAATTATCGCGTCAAGCTCATCTGATGATAAGATATACTTGAACTCGGGGCTGCTCAGGTAGGGATATGCCTTCGTTGGGTCCTCAGAAGCAACGTTCACCCCGCAGTCTAACAATATGTTGCTCTCGTCCGTTTGCAACAAAAGACATGAACGGCCGACCTCCCTGAATCCACCCAGGGCAGTTATCCTTATCCAATTTGACCTCACATTCTCTTTTCTGTATATGCGGTGCCCAATGGACTTCATGATCCTTTTTCTCTCAGCGCTCTCCCTGTAGAGAGTGGAGCGTATTCCCTTTACTGTGGTCGAGGCGATTGGCGGGGTCCTGACTATTCTTGGCGCCCACCTGACATTCTTTGTGATCTCTCTTAGTGTGGAACCTGACTTTCCAATGGCCAAGCCAGGTTTCTTAGCCTCAATTATTACTTCGGAGATCCCAGGATCAAAATGTATGTCGGTTATCTCTGCCTCTCTTGGTACCAGTTCCTTGATCTTTTTTATCGCATCCTCTTCAGGCATGATTATGGATGGGTCAGGCCTTATCACGACCCTCTTTCTAAGTTTCTTGGCCAATTCCTTTATGAGGTCTGCATCGCTAACGAGCATTGACGGGTTGCGTGTGTATATGACCACTTCTGGCCCTTCGAAATCAATGTTGGTTATAATTGTGCCAGTAGGAACACTTTTTTTAATTTCCTTGGCAATGTTATTCAGTATATCTTTGGATGACAAAATGATCACCTATAAAATTAAGGTCTAATGATATCATTATAGCTAAAAAATCACTCATTTGTTGTTAATTTGTATAGCTGTCAAATATCCGGAAAACATTGATATGCATTATAAATCTCTAACAAGATTGACAATATGGCACTATGGTTTTTAGGATAATAAGCCTATAATGACTTTAAAAACAGCCAATAATCCCTTTTATCGAGATGTATATAAAACTTTCGGTATTACGGCCAAATAGTATAATTGAATTTTATTTGCAACAATTCAATGCGGGATCATGAAAAAAATTAAAAAAAGATATATCGAGAGCTATGTGTCTCGAAGCAGAAAGCTGGTAAATAGTGACCTTATTAGCTCCTTGTTGTCTGCCCTGTAAAGGGATGTTGTCAACACGGTCGAAGATGAAAAGCAAAGCACTTTCCCATCAGAGGAGACCGCAGCGAAACAGGGGACCTCGGCCAATTGCTTGCCGTCAGGGCCTATCACATATGCGCTATCACTGAATCCAATCAATTTCTTTCCATCCACAACATGCAGGTTGCAGCAATTCGCATAATGGATCTCCATGACACCCTCATGCCAAAGGGCGTCGTCAAAATCAAAGATGAGTTTCGGGTAATATGGCTTCCCCGTGTTGCAATCGTCATCCAGGACCTCTGTATCAGTGAACTCTATGCCATGCACGGAGGATATCTGATTCAATGCCCCCTCATTGAGATACTTGAAGTATTGTCCTGAGAGCACTATCCTACCACCATCGGACAGGTACCCATCGATGGAGGCGATCTCCTGGTCATGGAACATCTTGCTGGGATTTGTGATTATGACGAGGTCATGCCCGCGCAGCACATCCCCTGTTATATCTCCCTCGCTGAAGACATCGACATCATAACCTGATTCTTCGAGCATGGAAAAAAGCACTGATGCCTTCTTATGGTCGTAGTACTGCCCCTTGTTCTCACAAAATAGGACCCTTGGATTGCTCTCATTGTCATGTGTTTCTCCCAAGTTCAGATCGCTTTCGCCCTCTGTGTGTCCTTCATAATGGCCTTGAGCCTCCTGGGCCTGAATATCCGAGACCCACCCACAGAAGGAGTCAACGTGGAATACCATCTTAAAGGCCATGAGGGGAAAAGAGCCTGAATCGATCTCAGGGAATCTTGAGCAGCTGTTGACCCTGCCCGGCGTCCCAATGTCCCCGTCCCCATATGTGCTTGATGACAGGGCCCAGTTTCCACCATAGATGTTGTCAAATCCTGGATTTACGAGCTCCATTGAATAGCCGGCCCTGTATGGAAAATCATTTCCCTTTGAGTAGGTGACACTATCCACCAATACATTGCAGCCATCATATACTATGATGGCATCATCAGAGTTCGATAAGTACATCCCAGTGTACTTGTAATCTATCGATACCCCTCCATTTAGGTCCTCACTGGCGTTCCTTCCTAGGACCAGATAACCATCGGGTTTAATGGAAAGTTCCTCATCAATGGTGAATGAGTCATAATTTCCATCTGTGAACGTCCAGCCATAAAGATCGATCTCATTTTCACTGGAATTGTAGAGCTCAAACCATTCGCCCCTGGAATCGCTGACCGAGCTGGGATTGAACATTATCTCATTTATTACGACCTTGTCCTCGAACGATGCTGCTTCTACGCCATGGAATGAGAGCCCAAACAACAATGATGAAATGATCAAATAAGAAATTGCATATTTTTTCATGCCATATTGTCGCATGATAGATTTATACAAAATATCAGGAGCTAAATCTATAACAATTGGTTATCGCTGCCAAGACCGTATATCTTGTCAAGCAAACATGCGAAGGCATCGATCTGGGCCTCAATGCTGAGCTCCCTGTTGGACATGTCCCTTTCGCTGATGGACGCCTTCAGGACACCCACCATCTCCTCTGTCGTCATCACAGGGCCCCAAGCCTCGGCAACAATGGACTCAACATAATCGCCCCGTTGATGCTTGTCGCTCCTTGGGGGGGGTTTGAAACTTGACTTGTTGAGCGCATGCATCAAAACATGATTGGAGACCTTGAAACCATCATATGTGCCCTTGGTCTCAAGATAAGCTACTGAAAATAAGAAATTAACCAAAACGTCCCCGAATTTTGCTATTTTTGAACGATTCATAGCTCTTTATTGATACTCTCTATAGTCAAGAGTATCTCTTGGTTCGCATCGATGAGTGCCTGCCTGGGCGTCTTGTTGCCGTTTGTACAGACCTTGAGCAATGGTTTTGTTGAGTCCAAAAGCGGGTGTTTGATCTTGTAGGCTGCAAAGGTGACATCCTTGTCCTTTTGAAGATAACCCCTTAGTAGATTTGCCAAGGTGCTTCCCTCGCCGTGGATACGGATTTCCATCTCGTTACCTTCTTCAATAACTGTCTCTATCTCCATTGAAAATCATCCCTCTAGACATTGGCGTTGCCATAGTCCTGCGCCATGTTGCGGGTCTCGACGTTCCCACATGATGGACATTCTAACTTTGAACCCTTCTTTTTAAGGATGTGTCTGCACTTGGTACAGTATGCAAGAAGCACACCTAACTCAGAACCTACTGTGGAAAGCTCATATGGGGTCTTTCTTGTATCCCTCATCCTAGCCCTTACGAGGTCCCCGATCCTGAACTCGTTTTGTAGTTTTGTCACATATCTCTTGTTAGCATGAGAAATGTATATTCTGGCCTTTGTCGTTGGCGATGACAATGCCCTGTCAGATTTTCCCATCTTGACCAAGAGCTCCACAAGGGCCATCTGCTGCCTGACATCAACAATCTCGCATATTACATCATCACCCTCCTTCAATACAGGGGGCGTGTCGGTCCTAGCATCCACTGAAGCCTTCCTTTTATCCATATCAAGGTCGACTATCCCGGCAACATTGGAATGGATTATGCCGTCTTCCTCATAAGCGCCCTCACCAGGCATGAATTCCTCACCAACGCCGAGCACGGCACCAGGTATTACAAAATCACCTGATTTTACTCCTTCATCTTTCATCGTTACATCTCCGCTCTTATTAATCCTAATAGACTGTTCTTTTAAATTTTGCGTATCTCGTCAAATACATAATCATTATTGTTGAACATAATCTCTGTTTCAGCAACCGTGAGGACTGGTTTATCAAACAATGGTGCGTCATCGATGGCTATCCTGGGGCATGCTGCCACTATGTAAGCCTCAAAGTCAAAGTCCTGCACTAGGTACTTGTTTATCTCCTCTGCAAAGATAAGCTGGCAACTCTTACCGTTCTTCTTTAAAAGTTTTTTTATATAAAGGGCCTGCTCGTATCTGTTTTGGCCCCTTTTTGTAGAGATAAGTATCGCAAAGTCCCTCTTATCCCTCGCTTTGGACATCATGGCGTACCTTTTCTTGAGTATCTTGTTCCTTTCATCGTCTATGCTTACACAGGTCCCCAGATAGGGATCGCAGTAAAGCACTTCCTTGTCTGTGGAAAGCGATATCCCTATGGGATGAAAATATCCAGTGCCAATGTAGACATAGAAATCAACGTCGAGGTCTTCGATGGCCTCGAATGAGCATCCAAGGACCTGCCCGGGGTAGGATGCCCTGGACCCTGGCCCACCTATCTGGACCACCATGCCCTCCGCTCTCAGAAACTCTGCCGCCTCGCCCAGCTTATGTACATGCTGAACTGTGGTGGCAAGGCCCACTTTGTCGCCCAAGGACCTTATCTTGCTGATGTTTGAGCTTAGCACTTCCTTTATGGAAATATCATCCTTCACATCCCAGTATATCACTGGTATCTCAAACTTGTCCAACATCCTTGAGTGCCCGAAATGTATCAGAAGGTCCGCTCCAGCGGCGGCCATTTCATGGTCTGCAATGTCGCATGCACCGTATGATGGGTCGCCTGAAAATATCACGTCATAGCCCCTTGATTCAAAAAATGATGATATTTCCCTGGCACTCTGCCTGAGTCCTGCCGGGATCTGTATGCCAATGATCCTTGCGTCGTGAACTTTGACCTCTTGCAAAAGTTCATCCAATTCGAGCCTTAACATCCAATGGATATGTTATGGGCATCTTATATAAATCTGTTCTCAATGGTTTTTAGAAGAGTTCGCATGATGGGTTTCTTTTTGACGCCATCATGCAATATATGTTATAGGGAACATTTGCAAACACCTTAGAACAATACTGAGAATGTTGCCCTGTCGCCGCAAGTATCGAAATACTCATTGTTCAGGCTGCTTGATAGATCATGATTTTGATATGACACTTTTTTCACCTCAATACAATACGTTGAAGACATCAGCGTCGTTGATATGGCCATCCATCCTTATCCCCATGATATCTTCATGATTCAGTACTTCGCCTTTTGCATTGTTACGGCTGAACGCATTTTTCATAAATGCGAAACCGAAACCCATGTTTTTTATCCCAATAGACACATTCATCTTTTTTCACCTTTGTTGTGCTTTCATTGAAAATAAGTATAATTCATCCTTTATTTAAGCTTTTCTTAATTTATTTCTATTAATTTTGATAAAAAATAAAAAAATAGGGTTAAATTTTAATTTATTAAAAAATTAATAACTATTTTTCATTTTAATTAATATTTTGCATTTTTGAGAAAGATTAATACAATACAAAAAACGGCATATCAGGGCAACCCTAAAAAATAAAAAAGGGCTTGCACATTCACCTTATATGAAGGCACTTACAAAAAAACAGGCAGACTCACTGGATAATCTGGGATTTACACTTGATCAGGATAACATGAACGAGCTACTGAAGATAATCCTTTCAAGGCAGCCTGAAATAAATCTCAAAACGAAGGAAGGGTATGAAATAAAGAAGAGCACTGGGGATAACGGTTCTTTCTACCTGCAGGGGCAGGAAGTGGGGAAGCTCGCAGGCCTCTATACCGAAACACCTGAAAGGATATTGATAAAGATAGCATCAAAGGTCAAGAGAGAGCCGAAAGAGAGAATAATGACCTGGCATTTCCTAACTCAGCTCTAATATAATATATTTATTATAGTTATAGTACCATCCTGGCATCAACGACCGAAAGGCCTTGGTCATAGACGAAAACCGGGTTGAGGTCCAATTCCTTTATTTCTGGATGCTCATCCGCCAGCTTGGATACCTTAAGTATCAGGTCGATGATGGCTTCAATGTCCTTTGGCCTCTCACCCCTAATCCCCGTAAGGATGGGGTAAGCCTTGATCTCACTGATCATCTCGGTCGCGTCTATCTTGTCAACTGGTGTCACGCGAAATGACACATCTTTGAACACCTCTACAAATATGCCGCCGAGCCCAAACATTATCACAGGTCCAAATTGCGGGTCATGGGTCATTCCTATGATGACCTCCACGCCCTGCCTCATCATCGGGGACACCAGGACGCCCATCAGCTCCGCCCTTTTGTCATAGTTAATTGCATTGACTATTATCTTGGCGTATGCGCTCCTGGCCTCAGCGCTGTTGGAGATGTTAAGTGATACGCCTCCCGCATCGCTCTTATGCAATATCTGGGGTGAAAGTATCTTCATTGCAACAGGATAACCAAGCTCCTTTGCGAATTCGGCAGCCTCGTTTTCATTGGTGGCCACCTTGTACGGAGGAACATCTATGCTATAGATTTTTAGGATTTCCTTAGCCTCATGTTCGAGGAGAGACCTACTTTCACTTATAGCCTTTTCAATTAATGGATGCATATCAATTACCCTATGACTTGTGTAATGATATTCATCATAGAACAATAAAAAGGTAACCTAAAAAAGAAGAAAAGAGAATGTTTATTCTACTAAAATGGCGTTCATTACTCCGTCCTGACCTGGGCGGGAAGTAATTCTTGCCTTTCCGATCTCAGTTTCCACTATGGCGCCCTTGGTGAGGACATTTCTCCTAACATAGTGAATGTTTGCCGGATTCTCCAGAACTGTATGGATCTTTGCTCTCTTTGACCCATCTGGGGTGCTGACGTTCACAAACTCTGTGCTCTTGATCTTGATCTTCTTATGACCACCAAAGCTCTTTGTGACCTTCTTGCGGTTATCACCGATCCTTGGCTCGATGAACTCGCTCCCCATCTCTCTCTTTTTCTTCGTCCTGGCAAGCCTCAATCTGCCACCAGTATTTTTCCTACGTGATTTTCCTTGCCAAAATCCCATAATAACACCTAATAAATCAGATATACGATACTATTAGGAAAACGAGCCAACGTTTAAAAAGCTTTCTATTGAATCATATCGATGGACCATTACTTTTCTGACAAGCCTAGTTCTGAGCATTCCATAAGGGAAATTGAGGTGTTCTTCGCAAGCCATAATTTCAGGTTCCTGACGGACTCAGGGGTCTTTTCCAAAGGGAGCTTGGACAAGGGGACAAGACTGCTTCTGGAGTCCATTCCCCCCCTGTGTGACGAGAAAGTACTGGACCTGGGATGCGGTTGGGGCGCCATAGGGGTAATAATCTCAGGGATGTACCCACAGTCCAGGGTCTATATGACGGACATAAATCCCAGGGCAGTAGCGCTCTCAAAGAAGAATGCAAAGAGAAATAACGTGAGCGTCACTGTGCAAAGCAGCGATAGCTTCACGATGGTTGACGAGAACTTCGACATCATCCTGACAAATCCACCCATAAGGGCAGGCAAAAAGGTAGTGTACAAGATGGTGGATGACAGCTATCATCACCTTACCGATGGGGGGCGCTTCTATGCGGTCGTGAGGACAAAGCAGGGAGCAAACAGCTATAGGGATAAATTAGATGAAGTCTTTGGTTCCTCGGAAATAGTGAAGAGGGGTTCGGGGTACAAGGTATTCAAGGCGATAAAGGATGAAGGGAATAAAGGTTCTTAAGAGAGACGGGGAACGGGTCCGAAATAAGCTTCTTGAAGATGGGACCCTTAGCAAGGACCACAGGATATTCACAGATGGCGAGCATATCTACTTTCCAGTGACAGAGGATGTCCCTGGCTACGAATCGGTAGAGCTAGAGTTCAGCATTATCAAGAGAGAGCCTACTTTTGAGGAAATGATTGGCAGGATAGTTCCAAAGGACCTCGTCCCATTGCTAAGGACATTTGACTCCATAGGGGACATCGCCGTCATGGAATTCGATGATGCGCTGATTCCCTACTCAAGGAACATAGCCGAATTGTTCCTCCAGACACATAAGCACTTCAAGACGGCACTGATGAAGGGAAGCTCGGTCAACGGAAAGTACAGGACAAGGGAATACCAGCATCTGGCCGGTGAAGAACGCAGCACCACACGGCACAAGGAGCACGGGATGACCTTTGAACTTGACCTAAGGAAGATGTTCTATACGCCCAGGATGGCAAATGAGAGAAGGAGGGTGGCAGGCCTTGTGAAAGACGGAGAGACCGTCATCGATATGTTCTGCGGAGTTGGGCCGTTCTCCATAGCAATAGCGAAATACGCGTCCCCTGCCGCCGTATACGCGATAGACCTCAACGAGGATGCCATCGAGTACCTAAAGAGGAATCTTGATATCAATCACGTTTCGAAAATAGAGCCCATCTGCGGCGATGCCAACGAGGAGATAAAGGACCTGCCCCCAGGTGACAGGGTAATAATGAATCTCCCAAAGATATCTGGCCAGTTCCTATCAGCGGCCATTGCGAACATCAAGAAAAACGGGATGATACATTACTATACAATAATGGAAGACGACAAGTCCGATGAAATAGAGAATTTTATCGCTAGAAAAGCTGAACAACTTAAGAGAAAGGCAAGCATCGTAGAATTAGTTAAGATCAAACCCTACTCGCCTCATACCTATCTGACATCCTTCGACATCATAATAGTTTAGCTCTTTCCTCTTTTTTCATCAAAGTTGTTACATATCCCACAATACGGTTTTTGACTGTTTGACTGGGTACTTCTAGGACTTCATCAAGGAAATCACGATTCTTGTCATAGTCTATGCTCAGCTCATCGCTGTATTTTGTGACAATCTCTGAAGCTGCCCTCTTAATGAATCTTGGTCTAATTCTGCCCAATATTACTCCTCCTTAGACGGTAAGCGAAATTACAAAAGGGTATTTAAAAATCTTTTGGAGAGGCGTGATGTATAGGAAAATATGCTTTCATGCCATAATGATGAATATTTAGCAGATCGGATGAATATTTATCGTTTAAAAATAAATATTTGCATTATATTTCAAATCACAAAGATTTTATAAAGCAAATTTATCCATATATTGTAATCCCAATCCAGCATGCTAGGTGATATCATGATAAAAATATACAAAAGGGTTAGCGAAGAACTCCTGGAAATAGAAAAAATCGAAAATGGCTGCTGGATAAGGATGATAGCCCCAACAGATGACGAGATCACAGACATCAGCCAGCAATTCGACATACCCATCGACTTCATAAAAAATCCCCTTGACGTCAACGAAAGGTCCCGTTCTGAGATCGAGGGAAAGGTCACTCTCGTCATCCTGCGTACGCCCTACTTCAATCCTGAGGAGATAAGCGTACAGTTCTCCACCATGACACTTGGCATTATAATCTGCGAAGGTGTCATCATCACCGTTTCGCTCAAGTTCAACGACATATTGGAAAAGATCACCAGCGGCAGGGTAAAGAAGATCAATCCTGCCAAGAAGAGCAGGTTCGTTTTGCAGATATTCTACCACAGCTCCCTGACATACCTGGACTATCTAAGAAGGATAAACGCCAGGTCAAGCGCAATTGAGGACGAGCTTCATGAGTCCCTAAAGAACGAGGAGCTGATAAAGCTCCTGAACCTGGAAAAGAGCCTTGTGTATTTCTCAACGTCCCTGAAGGCCAACGAGCTAATGATGGAAAAGTTGCAAAAGAGCGTGTTCCTTCACCTGTATCCAGATGACGAGGACCTCTTCGAGGATGTGATCATCGAGAACAGGCAGGCCATTGAGATGGCAAAGATTTACACGGACATATTGACCGGGACAATGGATGCGTTCGCATCTGTCATATCCAACAATCTCAACGTGGTAATGAAGGTGCTCACATCGGTCACCATCATCCTGATGCTGCCGACGCTTGTGGCAAGCATATACGGGATGAACATTGACCTGCCTTTCATGAAGTCTGACAACGCCTTCATCATCACCATAGGCATGTCGCTCGTGTCGGCACTCATTGGGATATTCTTCTTGTACAGGAAGAAATGGGTATGAAGCGCTAGCAGAATATTTTTTACTTCTGTCTATGCTATTTATCTAAATGAAAAACAAAAAACTCTTTGCTACATTTTTTTGATATTTATAACCATGTCCCTTTCTGGATGCATCCGGAGGGAACGATGAGACAATAGAAAATACCGCCGCCGCTCCGCCGACGACCGCTGCCACCACCACGGCCGCACCTTGTAAGGCAATTACCTGCAAATGGGCGCATCATTCTATTATGGCCTGATGCTTGTTGGGACAGGCTTAGGACACCTATACTTTTTTGAGTAAATACTGATTTTTCTTTTATTTTCATTTTTCCTATTTTTTCACATAATAAAATTGAAAACATTTATAAAAACACCCAATTACCTAACTATTAATATATATTATCAATTCAGGTGTTGACATGAAGGATTATTACATCAAGGACCTAAAGGAAAAAGTGGGCGAGGAGGTAGAACTGTTTGGATGGGTCTACCGCAAAAGAAGGCATGGTAAGCTTATTTTTATCGTAATCAGGGATTCAACTGGGGTTGTCCAGGCATCTATCAAGAAGCAGAACGTTCCTGAAGAGGTGTTCGAGACAGCCAAGGGCGCAGACATAGAATCATCGATCTCCGTGAAAGGGATGCTTAAGGAGGACGAGAGGGCCCCAGGCGGGCTTGAGATATCATGCAATGAGATCAAAGTGATATCCCCGTCCCCGGATTTTCCAATCCAGGAAGACACCGGTCCCGAGGTCCTGCTTGACATAAGGCACCTGACATTGCGCTCAACAGAGGCAAAGATGGCGATGAAGGCAAAGATGGGCGTAGTGCAGGGGGCAAGGGACTACTTCGCAAAGGAGGAGTTCCACGAGGTCTTTGCGCCCCTTTTCGTAGGGGTGGCAGGCGAAGGCGGGGGGACCCTGTTCAGCCTGGACTACTTTGGGCAAAAGGCATACCTGTCACAGACCGCGCAACTGCACCTTGAGGCCGCAATATTCCAGTTCGAGAACGTCTATGCACTGACACCGTCCTTCAGGGCGGAGAAGTCCAGGACAAGAAGGCACCTGACTGAGTTCTACCACCTTGAGGCAGAGATGGCATGGTGCGACGAGGATGACAACGAGAGGATAGAGGAAGGGCTCGTCACCCATATATGCAACTATGTGGGGGAGAACTTCTCTGACGAGATAGAGCACTTTGGGCAGGATGCCAAATACTACAGGGACATGGAACCAAAGTTCGAGAGGATAACCTACGACGAGGCAATATCCATACTTCAGGAAAAGAACGTCGACATAGCCTTTGGGAGCGATTTTGGTTTTGAGGATGAAAAGGTGCTCACAGAGGACTTCGAGTACCCGTTCTTCGTTAAGAACTTCCCGAAGGACATAAAGTCGTTCTACATGAAGCAGAAGGGCGACAGGGCCATATGCGCAGACCTTGAGGCGCCTGGAGGGTATGGCGAGATAATCGGCGGGAGTCAAAGGGAGGACAATCTAGACCTATTGGTAGAGAGGCTCAACCAAGAGGGCGAGAGCATAGAGAACTATGAATGGTACCTCGATCTTAGAAGATACGGGAGCGTCCCTCACTCCGGATTCGGTCTTGGTATAGAAAGGCTTCTCAGGTGGATACTAAGATTGGACCACATTAGAGATGGTTGCCTGTTCCCAAGGACACCGGCAAGGATCTATCCTTAGACCCTTTCAACTTCCACCTTTTTTTTAGTTCCCTCGGGGCATTCTATTGTCCCTATAACTTTCCTTATTACGACCTTCTCCCCCTCGGAGATGCCGATGGGAACGCAGATATCCAAATTCTTGCAGCGCCTCCTGTTGCATGGGGGCGAATAGATGAATGTCATGCCGATTATCGCCTTCCTCTTGTCTATGGCGAATGTCAGTGTAGGTTCTATTATCTCGACGAGGGTAAGGTAGGCATCCTCCTTTGGGCAGTAGTGCTTCATCTTCTTGACAGCCACTATCTCATAGACGCGGCCTTTCTCCAGATTGTTCGCGCAAGTAAAACGCAGCTTGCATGTGTCACAGACCTCGTTTGTTCCCTCGAAAACGAACTTCATGCCCATCCTGGCCATGCTTTCCCCTATAAGGGTCATCATTCCTTGATCACCCCTGTCTTGATCGCCAGATTCCTGGCAGCATCTTCTGTAAGTCCCTCAGAGCCAAGTATCGTGAATCTGTCCCTGATGGTATGTGATATCGTGAGAGCCTTGAGGATTATGTCTTCCTCTATGTCCAGCTCTTCCGCATTCGTTGGCGCCTTGACGGTCTTAAGTGCTTTCTTTAAGGAGCGCCATTTCCCTCCATGGAGGTACATCATCATTATGGACCCTACACCGCACTGCTCACCGTGCATCGCTGGCTTTGGGGCTATCATGTCCAAAGCATGGGAGAAAAGGTGCTCGGAACCTGAGGCCGGCCTGGATGATCCAGCTATGCTCATGGCAATACCGGAGGATATAAGCCCCTTCAGGACCTTTCTTGCGGCCCTTTCATTTCCCTCCTTGATGATATCAGCGTTCTTTATCATGAGCTTTGCGGACAAGAGCGAGAGCTGGTGCGAGTATTCAGAGAAGTACTCCCCCTTCAGCCTGTGTGCAAGCTCCCAGTCCTTTACCGCAGTGTAATTGGATATTAGGTCGGCATACCCCGCTGCAAGGAATCTGTATGGCGCCTGTGATATGATATGGGTGTCAGCCACTACTGCCACGGGGGGCAGTGCTTGTATCGATGTCTTCTCATCCCTGTTCTTGATCGAGGCCCTTGAGGACGCGATGCCGTCATGCGAGGCCGCGGTGGGGACCGAGATGAAGGGTATTGATCTTAATCTTGAGGACAGCTTTGCAAGGTCTATTATCGTGCCGCCCCCGACACCCACAATCACATCGGTGCCCTCCGGCAGCTCATCAACTATCTTTTCAACTTCCGAATAATCAGCATGTGTCGCAAATATGACTGGACATGACAAAAGGTCTGACAGATAACTGGCAGCTATCTCATAGGTCACCTTGTCGCAAATGATAGTCGGCCTCTGAAAACCAAGGTCATCGACAACACCCTTCAGCTCATCAAGGATCTCGCTGCCCATCACTATTTTTCTTGGCATTTCCATTGTATGGGTGTATTTTGCCATATGTAACTAAAAAGAATATAATGTTTAATAATCTTTTTATAAGCAAAATCCGCTGAAAGTGGCCTATCCCCGATAAGGGGGCCGATTTATCGAACAGGGGCACAGTAACAAAATGATTATAAATCCCCATATTAACATAAATCCATGTCCAGTGCCATAGACACTTTGGTAGATTTCATTACCAGATACTTCATCGATCCCATTACAGACCATTCTGGCTACAACATCGTGAATACAATAACATACGCGCTCATATTTGCAGTTGGAACATATTTTGGCATCAGATTCTTTGATAGGATCAAGATAAAAATAGATGGCAGATTGATAAAGGCACTGATTCCCTTCATGATCTTCGGCGGGACCTCAAGGGCATTGGTCGATGCAGAGGTATACCCGGACACGCCTCTCCTGATAACACCAGGGATATATCTCACCATAGCGCTGATAACAGTTCTGACAATGGTGGCATTGAGCATCCTGAAGAACAGGAGGGGCATTGATTTTCATAAATACCTCACACGTGTGGGCATGGTCTTTGCCGGCATCAACATCATCTTGGTCCTCGCAAACACCCAGAGGCCCATGGGGTTTGTGTACATACTTGGTTCCTTCGGGCTGTTCTACATCCCGATAGCATACCTTTCCAGAAAACGCGAGAGCTTCCTTAGGGGAAACGAGTACATACTTGGAGCCCATATATTCGACGCGGCCACAACGTTCACGGGGATTTACTTCTATCAATACATAGAGCAGCACGTCCTCACAGGTTACTTCATTGACCTTTTGGGCCCTGCAGTCATGTTTCCCCTGAAGATAATTTTCATTGCATTAAGTTTATATCTCCTGGATTGGATTATACCTGAGGATGACACAGCGAATCTTAATGTCAAGAACATATTAAAGATGGTCATACTCATACTCGGACTAGGTCCGGGGACAAGAAACATGTGCACCATATTAATGGCTGCTTAGGTGTGTGTAAATGAGGAGAATACTGGCCATTGCACTCTTTTTGGGCATAATAGCCATCTCAAATGTCGGGATTACTGGGGCAGACACATCATTGGTTACCCTGGTGTCCACATATCCGGAGAGGGCAGACCCCCTGGAAGAGGTCACCCTCAATATTGTCATAACCAATAACACGGACCTTATGATGTGGAATCCCGTGATAAGCCTGGATCTTTCAGGGGATAACGAGGATTACTTCACCCTGATAGATGAAGAGGTCGTGGTGGAGATGATAAATCAGGACTTCCTACCGATAGGCGGCACGGTGACCACGACATACAGGCTATATGTAAATGCAAACTGCCCTGCGCAAAAGCATATCATTCCTGCGCATATCGAATACAGGAGCGGTGCCTGCGAGGGTGGTTGCCAGAACGCAGACATAGACGGCCAGATAGTTCTGCAGATATACAGGCAGGACCCCAAGGTGGCCATGTCCATATCGGGCCCTTCAGAGGTGCTCCCAGGAGACCCAATGATCATTACTGCAGAGCTAAAGAATCTGGGAACCGGGTCAGCGCTTGATGTTCAGGTCAGCGCGACCAGCAATCCCTATGTGGTAGACCTGGAGACGGAGATAATGGCAGAGATCGAACCATACACTCTGAATGTTTCTGACACGCTATACGCAATCATATCTGCAGACACCATGAAGATGGAGCCTGGATTCTACACGTTTTATGTATACCTCCAGTATGATGACAAGTACGGCAACAGCATGTTCAAGGATGACCAGTGGGAGTTAAAGGTAATAGGTACCCCAAGCCAGGAGGCCCTCTTGCAGGCGGACCAGCTCAAGGAGTTAGGGATCAACGCGTACCAGATCAAGAACTACACAACTGCGATATCCTATCTTGAAAGGGCGATCGAGCTTTACGACCGTCTTGACAAGGCCGGAGACATCCTGACGTGCGAGGAATACATCCTATTGTCGACAAACTACCTTCAGGCAAGCAACTACTTCATGAAGGGAGAGGAGTTCTTTGGGTCGTTGGACTATGAGAATGCCAAGGTTTACTTTGCTCTGGCAATGGAGACCTATGAAGAGCTAGGCAACAATCAAAAGGTCGCAGAGTCCGTAAGCAGGATAGACACCTGCGATGAGGAGCTTTTCAAGTACCAGACAATGGAATACGGGGTCTATGGAGCTATATCGATCACTATTCTCTACGGATTGATATCAAAAAGGAAAGGCATATACAATGCCCTAAAAAGAGACTGACTCGCCGGGCCTTAATATGATGACCTTGGATCTTTCTCCAACTGCCTTCTCAAATTCATATGGGTCCTGATCGACTGCCGGGTATGTGCCATAGTGCATCGGAATGGTATACTCAGACCTTAAAAGATCCACCGCCTTTGCAGCTTCGCGGATGCCCATCGTGAATCTCGAGCCTATTGGCAAAATGGATATGTCCGGCCTGTATATCTCACCTATAAGCTTCATGTCATAGAACACCCCCGTGTCGCCGGCATGGTATACCACGTGATCACCGACATTCACAATGAACCCTGATGCATGCCCAACGCCGCCCTCGAAGTCTGATGAATGGGTGGCATTTGTCATGGTGACCTTTATCCCCATGACATCTATGGTGCCGCCGATGTTCATGGGTTCCACCTTCTCAACCCCCTTTGTCTTGGCATAGTTCACGATCTCGTACATGGCGACAAGGACCGAGTTGTTCATCTTTGCGATCTCTATGGCATCCCCAAGATGGTCTCCGTGGCCATGCGTCACGAGGACCATGTCCACATCCTTTATCTCCTCCATCTTCTTGCTTGCCGATGGATTCCCGCTCAAGAAAGGATCGATAATGATCTTCTTGTCAGCATATATCATGAAACATGAATGTCCTAAAAACTCCAACTTCATATAATCCCCATTATCCATTGGATTCTATCAAATATAATACTTCACTTTATGGTGCAAAGCCTCTTTAAATAAAAGGCTGAAATAATACCTGATGATTATCTACGACTGCGACTATGTGGCCATGAACGACAAGACGACAGTGAGATTGTTCGCAAAAGACGGCAATGAGTGCAAGACCATCTATGATGATTCGCACTCGCCCTACATCTATGCTTTGCCTAAGGTCGATGATGCAAAGAAGACCATTATGGACATCATCAAGGTGAACAAGGAGAGTGTAGTAAGGGTCAAACACATAAAAGAGACCACGATGAAGATAGATAATGAGTCCGTTGAAGTCTTGAAGATCTATTTCCACTTTCCATTCAATGTTCCAGAGCTTAGGGACGAGATTGCAAAATATGCCGACATATTCGAGTATGATATCCTATATGCCAGAAGGTACTTCATGGACACGAAGATACCTGTCTTGAGGCCAATAGAGGTCGAGACAGAGAAGAGGGACGGCAGGGAATACCTAAAATCCTTCAGGCCTTCGGATAAGGAGGATAAGCTCAAGATAATTAGCTTGGACATAGAGACGTACTGTGAGCAGTCCGGCATGCCCGATGCGAAAAAGAACCCCATCATAATGATATCCACCGCCAATGAGGGGGGAGCGCATGTCTTCACATGGCAGGAATGCCCCGACTCAATATTATTTGATGACGAGAAGAGAATGCTCGAGGGATTCTTCGAATACCTGGATGAGGAGGACCCGCAGATCATCGTGACATACAACGGCGACAACTTCGACCTTCCTTACATCAAGAAAAGGTGCGAGGTTCTGGCAGTGTCCCACAGATTCTCTAACACCATGAAGGTCAAGAGCAGGGGGAACTCCAACAGCGCCGAGATCCCGGGCATGGTGCACATTGACCTTTACCCCATAGTGAAGAAGAACATCAACGTCTCCAGATACAAGCTTGAGAACGTCTACAAGGAGTACATGGGCAAGGACAAGAGCGACATAGACGGGTCGAAGATATGGCAATACTGGGACGACCCAAGCCTTAGGGAGGAGCTGGTATGCTACTCAAGGGAGGACGCCGTAGCAACGTATGAGATAGGCGAGCAGTTCGTGCCCCTTGAATATGAGATGACAAAGATAGTCAATCAGCGGATATTTGATGTTTCCCGCGCATCGTCATCCCTGCTCGTGGAGATGCTGCTGATGAAGAGGTGCGGGGAGAACGGGGAGATCATACCCAATCCACCCCCATCAAGGGAACTTGCAAGGAGGTACAAGGACACATACGAGGGGGCCTACGTCGTAGAGCCCATCAAGGGCGTGCATGACAACATCTTCTACTTTGACTTCAGGTCGCTATACCCGTCCATAATCATAGGGCACAATGTCGATGTGTCAACCCTAGACTGTGAGTGCTGCAAGGAGAACATGTCACCGACAGGGCACTGCTTTTGCAAGAAGCACGAGGGATTCATTCCATCCATACTAAAGGAGCTCATCGTCGAGAGGATCAGGATAAAGGAGGACATGAACAGATCCTCCGGGATGAGGCAGAAGTCACTCTTCAGCCAGCAGTGGGCACTTAAGATCCTGGCAAACTCATTTTATGGATACCTGGGGTACCCAAGATCAAGATGGTATTCAAAGGAGAGCGCCGAATCGATAACAGCCTGGGGCAGGCAGTACATAAACGATGTCATAGGGCAAGCCTCGGATTGGGGCCTGAGGGTCGTTTACGGCGACACAGATTCACTTTTCGCCAATGCGGAATGGAAGGACATGGACAAGGCCAGGGAGTTCCTCGATTCCGTGAACTCTAAGCTTCCCGAGAGCATGGAGCTCGAGCTTGAGGGATTTTATAAAAGGGGCGTTTTCGTGACCAAGAAGAAGTATGCCCTCATAGACGAGGATGGAAAGATCACGACAAAGGGGCTTGAGGTGGTAAGGCGCGACTGGACCGGGGTTGCAAAGAAGACCCAAAGGGCGGTCTTGGAAATGATACTCAAGGAGGGCGACATAAAGGGCGCCATAGAGTATGTCCAGAAGGTGACAAGGGACATAAAGGAGAACAAGGTCCCAGTGGAGGACCTGGTGATCGACACGCAGCTTACAATGGCCCTTACCCAGTACAAGACCATCGGGCCGCATGTGCAGATAGCCAAGCTGCTCAAGAAGAGGGGTGAGGACGTGAGGGTCGGCACCATAATCTCATACCTTGTCCTGCGTGGATCGGGAAGGATAAGGGACAGGGTAATACCGGCGGGTGACTACAAGGACGACCTGCTGGACAATGACTATTACATCAAGAATCAGGTGATCCCCGCTGTGGGCAGGATACTCAAGCCACTTGGATACGGGGAGGACGACCTGGAATACCAAAAGACATCGCAAAGCAATCTGGATAAATGGTTTTGAGGAAGGGATATCATGGTTAATAATCATATCTACTGGAAGGGAGAGATATCTGCGGCACACCACTTGGACCTGGATTACGAGTCCAAGTGCAAGAACGTTCACGGCCACAACTACATAGTGGAGGTCTGGATGTATGGTGAGCTGAATGAAAATGGCATGGTGATGGACTTCTCCAAGATAAAGGAGGCCGTAATGAAATACGATCACAGGGACCTGAACGATTTTTTTGCTCAGCCCACTGCCGAGATCCTGTCAATCGCCATCATGGAGGACCTTGTGGCAGGGAATGTCTCCAAGGCCAGGGTACGCGTTTGGGAGGACAAGGACAGCTATGCTGAGGCAGAGAGATGACATGAGGGTGTCTGAGATATTCGAGAGCCTTCAAGGCGAAGGCCCCCTCATGGGAAAACCAATGCTGTTTGTAAGGCTTTCAGGGTGCAACCTCTCCTGCCCCTGGTGTGACACGAAATACGCACAGGACACCTACGAGGAGATGGACATTGGAGACGTAGTCTCATCAATAGAGGACAGCGACCTGGATTATGTCTGCTGGACTGGTGGCGAACCCCTTCTGCAAATGGATGACATGATAGAGGCCATAAAGAGGGTCCCACAAAAGGGTCACTGCCTCGAGACCAACGGGACCCTCAGAATCCCAAAGGGCCTCTTCACATCCGTGGTTGTGTCCCCAAAGACCCTGGAAAAAAAGCCGCCTGACAACGCAGACGCCTATAAGTTCGTGGTTGACGCCAACGACACTGAAGAGCTTACAAGGATCGCCGAGTATGCCTCCAGGCACTCCATAGAGAGAAAAAAGATATATATCCAGCCGATGTGCACAGAAGTTGAGGAGGCGCTAAAGGCCAATGCAATGATATGGGGGGAGTGCGTCAGGTACGGATTTTCGCTCTCGCCAAGATTGCATATATTGTTCTTTGGCCATAAGAGGTGTGTTTGAATGGCAGAGGATTGCGTGGTGATATTAAGTGGCGGGCTTGACAGCACAGTGATGCTGTACAAGCTGGTCGGAGAGGGAAAAATGCCCATAACGCTTACATTCGACTATGGCCAGAAGCATTGCAAGGAGATCGAGATGGCCGTCAGGACATCTAAACTATTAGGCTTGAGGAACATGCTGCTCAACATACCGCTCGGCGACATATTCAAGAGCAGCTCTTTGCTGGAAGGGGGAGAGGACATACCCGAGGGGCACTACACCGATGAGAATCAGAAAAGCACCGTTGTCCCAAACAGGAACATGATTCTCTTGTCTTTTGCCGCCGGCATGGCGGAGGACAGGCAGATGGATGAGGTATATTACGGTGCCCACAGCAACGACCGGACCACATATCCGGACTGCAGGCCAGGCTTCATAAGGGCCGTGAGCAGATGCACCCAGGAAGGGACGTACAACAATGTCAGGATAATCGCCCCTTTCATGGACTGGACAAAGGCCGACATAGTCAGGGAGGGGGTACGGCTAAAGGTCCCCTTTGAGAACACATGGAGCTGTTACAAGGGCACAGATATGCCATGCGGTAAGTGTGGGACCTGCGTAGAGAGAAGGGAGGCCTTCGAAATAGTGGGGGCCATTGACACGGGGGTATTATAATTGGAAGACATCATTAGAAAATATTTGAAAGAGATGCAGAAGGAATTCGGATTCTTCAACAATGAGGAAATTGAGAACACGCCAAGGCGCATAGTGAGATTCTGGGAAGAATGGGAAAGAAATAGGGATTATGAGTTCACGGTATTTGACAACGAGGAGAACTACGACCAGATGGTAATACTCAGGGTGCCCAACTTTTACTCCATGTGCTCACACCATCTGCTGCCATTCTTCGGCAGCGTTGCAATAGGGTACATACCCAAGGGAAAGATATGTGGGATCTCAAAGCTCTCAAGGCTAGTTAAGAAGTTCGCCTCAAGGCCGCAGATACAGGAAAACATGACCCAACAGATCCTCAACGGGCTGAAGGAAAAGCTCGACACCGAGGATGTCATGGTTGTCATCAAGGCCAGGCACCTTTGCATGGAGCTAAGGGGCGTGAAGACTGAGAATCCTGTCATGATCACATCCGCCATATCGGGGGTTTTCAATAACATTGAACCCAGGCAGGAGTTCATGAAGCTCATCGAGAAGTAAGATTTCATATTTCAATATGGGGCACTTTTTTGCCCCCATCCGTTTTTTCCCATTGATTTGGATAAATTATTATGTCATCCATCACATAATATTACCATGACGATGCCGAAAAAGAGGTTCGTCAGTAAAAAGGAATCTCAGAAATTCTCCGGCAAGGCCAGCAAGGCCAGGACTTACTTGCTGGAATACATGATCCAAAGATACGATGACGATGTCTCACACTATGAAATTGTCAGCAAGATGCACTTGCCGCCCTTGAGCATAAAAAAACAGGATCAGATAGAGCACCATATCAAGGAGCTGCTGGAGCTGGGCATCATAGAACAACACTATGACAAGAGGGACTCAAGCTCCATAAAGAGATATGTTCTCAAGGACGATGTGGGGAGCTTCAAGACCGTATTCAGGGAATCCTTGGACTCAAGGAACAGGATGGAGCTCTACAAGAGCAGTTATTTCTCAAAGCGCTTCAACAGGGCGAACGCAGCAAAATGGATCGAGGGATGGAAAGAGAACTACAAAGAATACCTCTCCAAGGGACTATTGCAGGCTGAAGAGGACAAGGGAGGGGACCTGGGGATCAGGGAGTTCTCAAAAAGCTTGACCGATATCATTGGTGATCTACTAAAAAGGGAGGACCTTGAGATCTTTAGCTCAGTCCCCATTCTGACATTCATGATAATGGACAAGGAGGGCGGGGCGAAGGAATTCTGGGAGTTCATGGAAGACCTGCACGAGAGTTTTCCAGAGATATTCGCATTTGGGGATATCATCGTGAAAGAAATCAAGAGGTATTGTTATGGGTAACGATTTTGATGATGAAGTTAGGTACAAGAATATTGATATGATGCTGGTGGCTTCCATGGAGCTGGACTACGTAGGTAAAAAGGAGAACCTTGAGAAATCTTTCAAGACACTGAGGGAGACCTGCGGGGACAAGATCGATGGCAGGCCGTTCCTGATGCTCAACTGGGGCAAGAAGTCTGAAAACGGCCTTTGTGTCGAAGCTTGTTATCCCGTAAAGAGCGACGTAAGCACCGAAGAGGTGTCCTCCTGGGTGTTCCAGGATGGGGAATCGTTCACTTTGAAGTTCAAGGGAAAGTACGAGGACCTGGATGAAAGCTACAAGAAGATATTCAACTTCGCAAGCGAGCACGGCGTCCAGCCCGGGATGAACTTCCTTGAGGTGTACCTAAGCGGCATACCCGCCGAGGACAAGGAATACGAGATAGAGCTCGTCATGATATTGCACCCTTGGTTTGCCTTGCTCTTTGACAGTGTTGAGTCCATCCTTGGTCCCGATGCGATAATAGTGCTGCTAAACGACCTTGAGAGGATAACGCCCCTGACCAACCAGGACGAGAGGTTCATGGTGGTCAGGGAGATCATGGAAAAGCTGGATGAGATGACCGATGAGGAGCAAAGGTATGAGGTCCTCTCAAGATGCGCAGACTTTTACCCTGACACGAGGATAGAGGAGCTTAGGGCGGTATATGAGAAGGATCACAGTGTCGATGATGTCCTGGGGGAGATGAACAAGGAGCAGGACTGGTTCAGCAAACCGTGGAGGGAAGGCAGGGAGATACATATCATCAAAGTGCCACACGACAAGAAGAACTATGAATCAGCAAAGACACCTGAGGAGAAGAGGAAATACTACTGTCACTGCCCCATGATAAGGGACAGTCTGGATGAGGGGATGCCAGCCATATTTTGCTACTGCGGAACGGGCTGGATAAGGCAACAGTGGGAAGGCATACTGGGGATTCCCCTAAAGGTAAGACTGATAAGGTCCCTGCTTAAGGGCGATGACGTATGCGAGTTCGCGGTCGAACTGCCTGAGGAGATAGAAGTAGATTAATTTATAATTAATATCTGCCAAATGTTATTAAGTGATACCATGGTTGATGTTTATTTAGAAAAAATGGCAAAGGTAATGACAAACTACTCGCTCAATATCAAGAAAGGGCAAGAGATACTGATAGTGGGCGGCATAGAGGGGGAACCCTTGATGGGGGAGGTCTACAAGCAGGTCCTCCAGCTTGGTGCCCACCCGACTATGTACCCAACGTTCTATCATGACATTGAGACATACTACAAGTACGCCAACGATGATCAGCTCAAGCATGTGAATCCGCTAATGAAGTTCGTGTATGAGAACTTCGACGGCATGATACAGGTCATCAGCCAGAAGAACACAAAGAACCTTACAAATGTGGACCCAAAGAGGATAGCGCTTAGGAACAGCTCTTATATCGATATCGTAAGAACGATTTCGGAAAGGGAGGCAAGGGGGGAATACCAGTGGGTCCTTACAGAGTACCCTACCGACTCCATAGCCCAGGAGGCATCCATGTCACTTACAGACTTCAAGGAATTCATGTTCAAGGCGTGCCTGGTCGACAGGGAAGACCCGGTGTCCGAGTGGAAGGCAATATCAGAAAAACAGCAAAAGATATGCGATTGGCTCAGCGAGAGGGAGGAGTTCAGATATGTCGGGCTTGACACGGACATGACATTTTCGATAAAGGGCAGAAAATGGATCAATTGCGATGGAAGGCTCAACTTCCCTGACGGAGAGGTGTTCACGTGCCCGATCGAGGACAGCGTTAACGGCACCATAAGATTCACATACCCTCTCATATACCAGGGAAACGAGGTGGAGGATGTCACCCTGACGTTCAAGGATGGCGTGGTGTCTGACTACAGCGCAGCCAAGGGGGAGAAGCTCCTGAAGGAGATAATAGCCACGGACGAGGGTTCCAACAAGGTCGGGGAGATAGCCATAGGGACAAACTATGGCATAGACAAGTTCACAAAGAACATACTCTTTGACGAGAAGATGGGCGGCACCGTGCATTTGGCCCTGGGGCTCTCTGCAGAACCCACCATTGGAAAGAACATCTCGTCGATTCATCTGGACATCCTCAAGGACATGCGCGATGGCGGAAAGATATATGCGGATGGAGAACTGTTCTACGAGAACGGGAAGTTCCTAATCTGATATCCTCCTAATTCTTTTGTTCAAACAATATACAGTTGGCTCCACGGGATCGCTGAACACGGAGACATGGTAAGGCCCAAGGTCCTTGGGGCCGACTGATATCAAACCGCCTAGCTCAACACATTTTTCTAAACCCCCCTCAAGGTCTTCAACAATCATATACATTATCCATGTTGGGGGAATGCCTTTCCAGCCAACAAAACTTGAGTAAAAGTACACTATCCCTGAGACATCGCCGTCCCCATGGAAGCTCCCGGCAATATCTGAGGATACTCCCGTCGCCGTATCTGACCTGAAAAAGTTTAGGCAAGGACAATGCATCGCTCTTTGAAGAAACCTCTTCCATACTAATAATGAAAGTGGAAATATAAAGATCAGTGGAAAATCTGCATCTTATCTGGCGAGCAGGGTCCTAACCCTGTCTGACGCATTTTCGGCATGATTGGATATCTCTCCCAACAGCTGCACCAAGCGCATAAGATGGTAAAAATCGTATGATGTTATCCCATCGCCTATGTTGAAGAGCTTTTTGGAAACCTCGTGCTCCATAAGGTCGGATTCATACTCAGACTTGCTGACCTTCTTAATGTAGATCTTTGTCTCATTCCTCTCTTCATCTGAAAAAGATGACGCTAGTACCTCGGGCAGATTGAAGACGGCCTTCTCGAAGTAGTTGATCGTTTCTATGCTCTTTTTTGTCAGCGCCTTGAACAGCTCGACGATCTCATCGCTATACTCGACATTTCTCATGGACAGCCACTGGACAACATCCTCCTCATAATCGAGTATCTTGTCCTGTTGGGTGACCAGGAGCAGATAGTTGCTCTTGTCGACGGACATGTGTATCCTGCTTGGAAGATGATTCCTGATGCTCCTTTTGATTCTATCGGCCTTTTCTTCCTCTTCTATTACTTTCTGCCTGTAATTTTCAAATTTATCAAAATCCCCATCAAAATATGCCTCCACGGCAATTTGCATGGATTCTGTGCATTTTTTTACCATCTTGGCATGCTTGATCAATTTTTCCAATGGATCCGCACTTAAGGTGCCGAGTATTGGAACACGTATCCTATCTCTAAATCTCTTTGACATTTCATCACTATAACAATAAAGATTTCAAGCTCAGGTATATAAGTATACTGCTGATGGCGGCTATTGGAAGCGTCATGAGCCATGACACTATTATCCTTCTAATTATACTGAAGTCTATAGCGGCAATGCCTCTTGCGAATCCAACCCCCATGACAGCCCCTATCAGGACCTGGGTGGTGGATATGGGAAGGCCGAGCTTTGAGCAGAACAGCACGGTTATCGTGGTCCCTATCTCTGCGCAAAACCCCCTGGATGGGGTGATCTCTGTAATCTTCTTTCCAACAGTGTCTATCACACGATAACCCCAAGTGCTTATCCCCACTACTATCCCTATCCCCCCAATAGCCAGTATGTAGATTGGCATGGATGACGTTGGGTCTATGACCCCGCTCCTCAGGGTGTTGACGACCGCGGCCAATGGGCCGATGGCGTTTGCAACATCGTTGGCGCCGTGGGCAAATGCCACGGAGCAGGCAGTCATGACCTGAAGGTACCCAAACACCCTCTCTATCTGATTGTATTTCTCCTCGTCGGTCTTTGGTTTCCTAACTATTATGGTATTGAGGATATAGACCGATGCAAAGGCGCCAGCCAAAGCTATCAATAACGATATCTCCAGGGACTGCATTGCCGTGTAGGACAGGCCAAGCTTAGCAAGGCCCTTATAGAATATGGATAAGCTGATTATGGCCAGATTCAGGAATACAAGGTATGGGCCAATCTTCCTCAATGATTCAATGGAATCATGCTTTGCAAATATTAGGCGTGTTATCGCCTTGAAGAACAGGAACGATATGAGGCCTCCCAACAATGGCGAGAAGATCCATGACAATGCAATGTTCTTTACTATGCCAAAGTTGACAAGGCTCGGGGAAAGCAAGAGCCCAATGCCAATGACTGCCCCCACGATGGCATGGGTGGTGGATATCGGAAGAGAAAAATAGGTGGCAACAAAGACCCAGATGGCCGCTGCCAACAGGCAGGAGAGCATCGCCAATGCATATATTTCAGGTGTTTGTAGATATTCTGGTTGTATTATCCCGGACTTGATGGTAGATGACACGTGGGAACCGACCAGAATTGCCCCACTGAACTCAAAGATGCCTGCAACTATCACGGCCTTTTTAAGTGTCAGGGCACCGCTTCCAACAGATGTTCCCATGGAATTGGCAACATCGTTGGCCCCTATAGTCCAGGCCATATAGAATCCTGTCACAAGTGCAATGAGAACAATTATTATGTCCGTCATGCTCATTGCATTGAAGAACTCCATCATAAACATCCAAAAATCATGCTATTTATATATTTATTCTAAATACAATATATACTAATTAAAATCATATTTATTTTATATATTTTTTTAATAATAAACTTGCTATTTTCTGGAGGAAAAATAGATATCCGCCTCTATCATGACCCCGTTCTCGTAATAGTGGTGCACAAAGTATAGATTGCCATGGGCGTCCAAGGTGGGTTCCCCTGCAAACTGGGAAATGATGAGCTCAGGCCCCTGCCATGTGCCATCTACATGCCTTGACCTGAATATGCCGGGTGTTCCCATATAGGTCCTTGTGAACCAGAGCTCACTCCCATCAGGGGAGATGAAGGGGAAGCCGTCCATGCCAGGGGTGTTGACAGGCCCTATGTTTATCGGATCAGACCAGGTCCCGCCAGATCTTGAGGTGACCCATATGTCATATCCCCCCGACCCGCCCGTGCGGTCCGAATGGAAGAAGAGGTCATCACCGTGCAAGTGGACCTCACCGATCATTATCTCATTCATCAGCCTGTCACCTGAGTATGCCCAGTTGACCCATTCATTGCCCACGAGCTCGGCCGTAAAGATGTTCACACCGTTGTATCCCTCCCTTGCCGAGGCAAAGAACATCTCAGCGCCATATATGCTCACGGCGCCATCGAGGGAAAGCTTGCCAGGATCTTGCAGCCAGATCTTTTGTGGGTCGCTCCAAGTTCCTTCCAGAAAGCTGGACGCCCAGACGCCCGTGACATTGTCCAGCAACTGCTTTTCAACCGGCACCCTAACGTCAGGCGTGAAGAAGAAGTAAATTGTATTGCCATCGGGCAGCATGAAAGGCGAATCCTCGGCCCCCGATGTATTGATGGGATAAGGCATTGGGACAGGCGGCTCGAACTCTGACGAGTGAATGATTGGCGGGTACATGTCTGACTGCGGACCCCTCTTCTGGATGTCACTGGGCAAAGAACCATCCCTGTCAACATCAGGATACGATCCAGTGGCATTTCCGTCAATGCATCCAGAGAGCAGGAAGCTGCATAAGATAATCATGAACAGGCACAGTGCTGATGCCCTTCCTTTCATATGTTATTTATAATGAATATATTATTTATTGCTTTTTGTCATAGGCTTTTAAGTAAAAAATAAGATGGGAGAATAATAAACAAAAATGAAAATGGCATGCCCAACGTTACCAATCTAATCGTAATCAGCGTGCAGGCCATGATTCATGAAGGCCATCAAACCTTCTTTGAAGCCTTGAGATACATAAGCAGCCCAACGAATCCACCCATGAATCCGCTAAGCGCCCCTGAAATCCCATTGCTCACACCAAACATGAATCTCTCTGTTGCCATTGGTATGATGAAGTATGTCATGAGAAAGCTCATGATGAATCCCATTATTCCGCCAATTATTCCGGTTTTTACTGAAACACCGATTCCGTCCATATTTAACACTCCTTATAGTTGATTTAATCAACTTAAATAATTGATACAATCAACTAATATATAACTTTCTATATAAATCATATTTAAGGCAAGATGAAAGGATGAGCTTCCAAAACCAAGGGTAAAGAAAATTGTCAGCAAGCTCCGTTTATAGATAATTTATATTCAAATGTCATGAAGCCATTTTTCCTTTTGTAATCAAAGTCAACGACCTTGAGCATGCCAATATATTTCCATGACGCCTTTTTCTCTCCCTTCCTGAAACCGTATATTTTTCTATTTGTTGTATTTGACTCGATGAGGGCCTTGTTTGCAATGGTCGGGGTTTGGCACTTTTGCCTTTCACCAGTGAAGTACAGGATGTTATCAATAATCATATCGCCATAGGGGCCATTTTCTTTTGAAAACAAGAGGGTATATGGTTCGCCATCCCTATCTCTCCGTAGGGTTATGCCTTTGATCAGCCAGCCAAAATTAGTTTCGAAAATAGACTCGATCTCTCCCTTGCTGTACTCTTCCCCAATTTTCAGAGCATATCCCATGCCTTACATTGCATTCTTGAATGTAATTAACATATCCCATGCAGAATGAAGGGAAAATGTCATTAGAACAATGTATTTTATATACTAAAAAAATATGTTTTTTTATTAATTCCCCAAAGGGGAATTGTAATATTAAAATCATTTTACTTATGGTGGTGTTGATCCTATTGTTCTTCATCCTCCTTTTCCTCGAAATTATCCTGGCAGGCTGGCATTTGTTTTATGGCTATGCGAATCGGTGTTGTGCCTAAAGGCATCCAATACAATATATCCGTAACAGGGCAAATGAGAACGAGAACCGGAAAGAATGCCTCGCCGCCCTTGACCTTTGCCAAATAAACATTCATTTGTCTGTTATGCTTGCATTTGTAACACCTGTGTACGGGCAGACCATGCTCTTGTGGTATGACCTCCTTTATTTGATAGTGTTTTAGTTCTAGTTTATTTTGGGTATTAAACCCAAGATAATCTAATTTTGTTTCTTTCTTCATCTTAATCCCCTAACTTATTTTTCCAATATTATCTTGAAAAGAAGTATCGCTTCCTAGGCTTTAGCTGTCATATATAAATAATATAGGTAACATCAATATATAATGTAGCTAGAAATTGACCTATTTTACTATAAATCTTATTCATAGATGCATTATTAGAGAATTTGAAGGAAAATCTGATTAAATTAGCATTGATGATGATAATTTACACATTGCACGAATTATATCGGTGGTATTGAATAGATTTTTAAAGGTGATTTCTCCATTTCACAAATTCAAGCACTATTGATCAATATTTCATGGAAATAAGCTGTTTGAACCAAATTTGAAAATTCATGAAAAAGAAACATTGTTCCTATTTCCTGTTACTTATCTCAAGTTCGTTATCCTTTTTAAGCGGTTCAATCTTCTCACATCATAGGAGATAACGAGTACTATGAAAAAGGCAGTAATAATGTTACTGATCGCTGTATCAATTATTTTGATATCAACATCGGGAGCATACACTTCACTATCAGCAGACAGGACTGCAGAAATATCCGTTGTCAGCGATGGGAATGCGCTGTTGGCATTGGCGCCGTGCACCGGAACGGGAACGAACGGCCAATATTTCGTGGATACGGATTCAGACGGGGCATACGAGCTCAGGATAACCAACGAGTCAACTGGATTGAACATCAATTCGAACATTGATATAAACAACATCTTCACGATAACGAACAACAACACCCGCTCCATGACCGTGACACTGACAGACAACGGCACCTATCCAAACCTTACCGACTTTGGCGCCATAGAAAGAGGCATTGTCCTTGATGTCGGCCAGAGCACCACTGTCTCGCTCTCAATAAACACTAACGGCCTTGAAGACGGGATATCCCTCATAGACTCCTTGACCCTAAATGCACAATAGGTGAATCTTAAATGACCTGCGGTATTGTATCGGTGGAAGATAACAAGACAGATGCTCTAGTGATAAAGAGAACATTGAGAGAAATGACAAGTGAGGACATCATAGTTCTTGAGAACGGGGAAGACGCACTGGACTTCTTCAAGAATGACAATAACACCCCATTGCTAATATTAATGGACATCAACATCCCTTTTGGTAACGGGCTTGAGATATTGGAAGAGATCAGGGCGTACCAACACCTCAAGGCCGTCCCGATCATCATGTTCTCATCATCAAAACTCGATGAAGAGATAAAAAAGGCCTATTCACTGGGCGCGAACAGCTATGTTGCAAAACCTAGCGACCATGATAGCCTTGAAGATGCGATAAGGCATATTTACAGATACTGGTTCAAGATCTCAAAGACCTCCTTCAATTAGGGTGGCCTTGACCATAAATAAAATAGAAAAATAAATAAGCTTCCAGGTAGTATTGGACTTATGGTCGAAGATGGGGAAGAGCCCGAAAAAAAAGAGACTCGTCCAATATATATTCTCACGCCTGACGGCATGCTAAGCGAGGTCACGTCCAAGGCCAGCATATTAAAATCCCTCTTGGAAGAATACAAGATAGACAGCAGCATATTCAAGGATATCCTGTCTTCCGAGATCGAAGACGTGAAAGAACAACTTGAGGACGAACTGAGGGAGAACGATAAAAGTGGCAAGTAGATCTTCATGCCTGCCTGTGATATTTTCTTTTCTGTCTATCGCAAACCTTGCGATGGTCGTGTATTACCTGAACAAGGGGACGTACAGCGGATACGAAGTGGCACTGCACCTTGTCCTTTCAGTGGCACTGCTGATAAGCGCCATCATGTTCTTGATGGACGTAAGGAAAAAAGTGGGGCATTAGAAGTGGCGCCGAGGTAGGGATTTGAACCCTAGCTTCCCGGATGGGAAACTGGCTCTCAAGGCCAGCGCGTTTGTCCGAGCTCTGCCACCTCGGCATATGATGGATAACTTAAGTAATCTCTTTTAAAAAGCTTACCATTTGAGCGAGCTCTCGGGCCTGTCGCCTGCCAGCCACAGCATATACTCAGTTCTGCACGCAGATTCAAGGACGGATGTGTAGGAAAGCGCATCCTCAAGCAGCTTGGCATGGACGAACGAGCCGTGCCCCCTTAATATCACTCCCTTGTAATCCTTGAGCGCCCCTGAGACCTTCTTGGCCGATTCGCTGCTTCCAACGCCCATCTCCGCCTCGACCACCGGTATCTTGTGGTAAAAGTATGACCCTTCCGTGTTCCTAGGTATGATCTCATCGCATAGCATGGACATTGCGATCGCATAAGGCGGGTGCGCGTGCACTATGGCCAGGGCCGGGGTGTTCTGGTAGATCGCCCTGTGCACCTTGATCTCGGTGCTTGCAAGGACGATGCCGCTGTCATCCTCATTGACGCCGGTCTCTATTATGTCCCCTTCCCTAAGGTCGCCGATTATGCTGCCGCGCCTGGTGATGTACATCCTGTCGCCTGCGCGCACGGACATGTTGCCAGAGTGTGAACCCACTATGCCAAGGCCGAATAGGACCTTCCCGATTCTCCTGAATTCCTCATACATCTTCAATACCCAGCTCTGCCAATTTTTCCTTCCTTGGTCTGCCTTCCTCATCCCAGCCACGCGCCCTATAGTAGAGCGGCAGCATCTCGCTCAGCCTGCAGACCTTTCCCTTCGCGGGTCCCTCGAGGACAGGTTCTCCTGTTATTCTGGATGGAAGGGAATCATCAGCATTTGTGAAACCAGCCCTGTTGTTGAAGAGCCTTTCTGTATTCCATATCTTCTCTCCGATCTTTATAAAATCGTTCTCTGAGTACTCCTCGCCCGTGACACTTACGAGCATCCTTGAGTAATATTCCTCCGAGAGGGCGAATCCTGTGAATCTACAAAGAACAAGGCTGTCTACGGCCGCTATCTGATTTTCAAGTATTATCTCCAGGGACACCTTCTCCTTTGTTAGGTCCCTGTCAAGGAGCTTGGGTATCCCGAGGATCTCGGAAGAGAGGATATATGACTTGAGATGGCACGCCCCGCGGTTGGATACCGCATATGCAAGGCCCATGCCCTGACACCCGCGGGGGTCATATGCAGGCATCTCCATCCCCTTTACGCTCATTGAGAGCTCGGGCGCCCCGTGCAGCTCAGAGAATCTCCTGGAGCCGAGGGACATTTCATTGCCCCTGCCCTCCCGGCAGGCTATTGATGTTATCAGCCCTGACAGGTCCTTTTGTCCGAACGATATCTGGTCGTTGATGATGCCCCGCTGGCTCATCTCCATTGCGCATGCTATCGTGGCGCCGCAAGTGATCGTGTCAAGGCCCAGCTCGTTGCATAGCTGATTGGACCTGGCAATGGACTCAAGGTCAAAGATGCCACAGTCCGGGCCAAGTGCCCATACGCTCTCGTATTCCGGCCCTCTTGACCTGATGCCATTGATGTTCGTTATCCTGTCACAGGCTATGTAGCAGGATTGGCAGGCCCTTCTTTTCTCAAGCATCTGTTCAGTGATCCTCTCGCCACTTACCATGTCCGCCTTCTCTGTATACGAGTGCTGGTAATTGTAGTTTGGAAATATGCCCATGCCGTTGATTATGTTCACCAGTATGGCAGTTCCAAACACCTTCAGCCCCTTGGATGTTATTGGATTTGCCTCTATGAGCTTCCTGGCCTGCTTGCATACGAACTTGAGCTGTTCCCTGTCGGAGATCTCCGTTTTCCTGTCTCCCTTCATCACGATCGCCTTGACGTTCTTGGCACCGAGCACAGCGCCAAGCCCGCCCCTGCCGAAGACCCTCTGGTCATCGGTGGATATTGTCGAGAATAGCACCTGATTCTCGCCTGCAGGGCCTATTGTCAGCACTCCTGTGCCACCCCCATACTTTCTTTTTAGAAAATCTGATGATTCGGATATGCTCTTTCCCCATATGGCGGTCGCATCCTCGTACCTTGCGCCTTTCTCGTCAATGCATAGTATGGTCGGGGAGTCGCAGCTTCCATTGATTATGAGGCCGTCCATGTCGCATGCCCTTCCCTTTCCAGCAAAGAATCCGCCACAGTTGGAATCCAGGATGGTATTGGTGAGAGGAGACTTTGACACCGCACAAAATCTTCCCGAAGTGGGTGCAAATGTCCCTGTCAGGGGACCAAACGTGATGACAAGCGGGCATTCGGGGCTCAGTGGGTCCACTGAGGGCGATGCACTTTCAACAAAAAGTTTCACTCCCAGTCCCCTGCCGCCAAGGTAGTCCAAAAGATAAGGTGAATCAAAAAAGGACGAACTTGAGTCAGACAAAGAGACTTCCAACATCCTGCCTGACCAGCCAAACATCGATAACACCTTTTAATCGATCTTTTCTAGTTCGCTCAGGACTTCCCATATGACAGTCCTTGTGTGCATAGGCATGTTTGGGTCATTAGATATCTCGTCCAATAACTCAATTGCTGCGTATGCCTTAACCTTGTTCTCATTCTCTCTATTTTGCAACTGTTCGATCGCGTCTGAGGCCGCCTTCCTAATATTTCTTGGCACCATTGTATCAGAAACTACATAATTTTGCAAATAGTCAATAAGATTTTGAATTCTATCGCCCATATAACCACCTACATTATCGGTTCGTTCTCATTCATAAAGCTTTCGCTACGATATAACCTTTAAAGAAAGATTTTATAACTCTTCCGATGATATTATATAAAAACCTTTGGAAAGTGAAATCATGTATGGCAAAGTATACGAAGTGCTGAAAAAATCAGAGAAACCACTTACAAGAGAGGAAATTTCCAAAAGGTCCAAGGTTCCCTTGGCCAAGGCATCCCTTAACCTTCTTCGATTGAGGGAGGAAGGAAAGGTGGAGAGCATGGATATTGATGGCCTGATACACTGGGCAGCCAAAGAAGAGGACGAGAACGAAAAGAAGAAGATGGAACAAAGGGCCAGATTCAGAGACTAGAGAGCTCTTGCTGATACCTTATCAGGTCATTGACATACTGTACCTTCAAGGCGAGGTACTCCCTGTCATCTATATCACCGCCCTCATTTATCTTTTCAAGCTCCTGCAGTGACTCGTTGACCTTGTTGATCTTTAGGGAGAGTATCTTTATATTTTCCTTCTTGTATTCCTCAGGAGTTTTCTTCTGGGCCATTTTCTTATAAAAAACGTTGTAAAGCTCATCCAAGTGGCTCAGGAACTCCTCTGCCTCAGGACTTAGGAAGTATATGACTTTTGCCCTGCCCTCCTCGACATATGTCTCCTTCTCCACGAGATAACTTTCATAAAGAAGTTTGAGGTGCCTCTCAAGGCCACCTCGCGTAAGACCTGTTATCTTCTCCATGTCCTGAGGCCTTTTCCGGCCTTCCTTGAGTGAGTCCAAAATCATGATCCTATACTCGTTGGACATAGCTGACAGGGCGTCAATAAGCATGGTTCCCGTTTTCTCTTTTTTGTATATATATTTTTCTGTTTTGAAAAAGAGTTATAATTTTTTAAAAAACAAGAAAATAAGCCTAAATATTAAATTATTAGTAAAATTAATCAATAATAATTAAGAAAAACTTAAATAATCAATGAATGTAATATATTATCAGGTCGAATTGAGCGGAGGGAAGATCAAGATGGTGAACATGATGAACAGCAAAGGATCCTTTGGCTTTTTCTCCTTATCGAGAAAACAGGACAATGGACAGGACGATCAGGGAAAGTCAGAGGAAATAGTAGCTGGATGCAATTCCCCAGAGGATTGCAGAAGGATGCTAAACGATAGAAACACTTTCAATGTTTTATTTTAATACAGTAAAATTAATATTGATAGTTAGTAAAAGATGATAGGTTGGTGTAAAATTGACGGTCAAGGACAAACTGGAGTTGGAAAGACTGTATGCATTTCTGGATGACCTCGATTCCATGTATAACAAGGAGGAGATAAGCGAAGAGACCTATTCCGAGATGAGGAAGAAGTACAAGGACAAGATCTCTGATATACAGGACAGGATCATTGAGTTTGACAAGACCGATGATATGGAGGCCATCTCCAAGGAATTGAAGGAAGCAACCGATGATATCATAGAGAGCACCAGCCAGATAACAGAGAACGTAAATGAGATCCTGAAGAAGACCATGAAGACCCTCAAGCAGCAGCTGAAGTCCTCAGGCATTGAATCGCCATGCTGCAAATCGGTGACCAGTGACGAGACCATTAGGTACCTAATGGGTGAGGATGACTATGTCTATCTCAAATGCGATCTTGAAAGTGGGAAGATGTCGATAAAGGGGATCGACGGAAACGAGGTCAGGATCTTTGCCGAAAAGAAATCAAGGGAAGAGTCAGAGGAGAAGGCAAAGAACAAGCTCAAGAAGATAGAGCTCATGTGCAAGGACATGGTAATGGACAAGAAGCACCTCATAAAGATCGAAACCGACGTGCCGAAGTGTTCAAGATCAGCAACGAGAAGGGAAACATATCTATCAAGGAAATCAATTGCGACGAGTTTGAGATTGGCAACGCGAATGGCAGCATTGAGCTTAGGAACGTCAAATGCAAGCTTTTGAATCTTTCAACAGAGACCGGGTCGATAAATCTAGAGAACGTTCAATCGGAAAATGATATAGTACTTAACAATGAAAATGGGAACATTGGTCTATCCAATGTCACTTCCCAGAAACTGAAGGCATATACGGAAAAGGGAAACATCTCTGCGTCGCTGGCAACAAGAGCGGGTGACATCAGCACTGAGCTCGGCAGCATTAAGTTCAAGACAATAAAGGACATCCCACAAAACATCAAGCTTTCATCTGAACTGGGATCCATAAAGATAGATGTCAAGGAAATGGGGTTGCCATGGATGGTGACGGCAAGGGTGGACCTTGGTTCTGTGAAGAACAACTCTGGCCTGAAAAGGCTGAAAAAGGAAAAGAGATTCGTATCTGTGGGCAAGGACGTGTACAATGAGAGAATAGAGGTCCATGCCACCACGGACCTTGGCTCCATCACACTGAACAGCCATTCCTGATTAGGCAGTCAGCTTTATGAAAGATTTTTTATATCCTGTTATTTTATTACCGTTATGAAAAAGGTAACACGTTTTGGAGTATCCGTCCCTAGCAAACTAATACAAGAGTTTGATGACATAATAGACAAGGAGAGATACAAGAACAGGTCTAAGGCCATCACCGAACTAATCAGAGGCAAGGTCAGCGAAAGCGAGTTCATGAAGGGGGCGCATAAGATGATAGGGACCATAACCTACTTGTACAATCCCATAACAAGATCCGTTTCCGGAAAGATCGAGATGTCCTTACAAAGCACGAAGGCCACCATCATCACAAATTCTATAACCCCGTATGAAGGAAAAATGCTCGGGGTATTGACATGCAAGGGCGACTGGTTCGATATCAAGGACACCTATATACAGATCAATTCAATAAAGGGAATAGAATATTGCAAGGCATCCTTTGCAAATCCAAACATAGAATCATTCTGAAACATCGACTGACAAAGTGCCTATCCCTTCTATCTCTGCAAAGAGCTTATCGCCCGCAGATAGGGGGCCAACGCCCTCCGGGGTGCCAGTGGCAATGATGTCGCCCCTGTCGAATGATGTGATCTTGGATATTTCAGAGATCTGTTCCTCAACAGAGAATATCATGTTCTTTGTGTTTGAGTCCTGCCTGACCTCGCCGTTTATGCTCAATCTGATATCCAGGTCATTCGGGTCCTTTATCATATCCCTTGGCACTATGTCAAGCTTCATTGGCGCGAAAGTGTCGAAACCCTTTGATATGGACCACGGCCTGCCCTCCTTGATATACTTGTCCTGAAGGTCCCTGGCAGTTATGTCCAGGAGGATCGAGTAACCTAGTACATAGCCCAGCGCGTCTTCCTTTGGGATGTCCTTTCCGCTCTTGCCCATTATGACTGCAAGCTCCACCTCGTGATGTATGTTGTTCGACAGTTCAGGCAAAACAATGCTCTCTCCATCGCCTATTATCGATTGTGGGGGTTTCAGGAACCATAGGGGCATCTCAGGTATTGCATGCTTGAGCTCCTTACCGTGGGCATGATAGTTGACTATAAGGCATACTAGCTTGGAAGGATATATCTTTTCATTGTCGTATGAAAGGGACCTCATTAGAACTACTCCGTCCAGATCATTCCCTCGTCATTCCCAATGCTCAGGATGTTGTTTCTTCTTATGACAAGCTTGTCGTAAACTTTCTTCTCATCATCCTTTTCATAGCTGGCATTGGACAAAGATATGTTAAGTTCCTTGTCGTATCCTATCATCTTTCCATTGAGAAGCCTACCATCCTTGAGATAGACGTAGGTCTCTTTATTGAGGTTTTTATGTATCAAATCAAAAGGTTTTTCTGTCAAGAGAGCACCTCCATTAGAAAATCACTATTATATTTATAAACATATCCCATTGTAGGAGAGATATATCAATATTACCCATGGCAACTGGGAGACAATGGTCAATGTTCCTATAATTATTTAACTAAAAATGGGTAATTAATAAAAAAATATATATTGTGTTAACTACCTTTTTTATTTCCCAGAGGTATGATGATGGAACAAGAAGACATAATTAGCCTCATCCCGCTTGCTAGAAAGGGCGCCATTGACGATTACATTTACATAACATCCAACGAGCTAGCTGAAATAATCGGGACATCACAGCAGACGGCCAATAGAAGGCTGCAAATGCTTGAGAGGGATGGTTACATCCTGAGGACGGGCACTTCAAGGCGTCAGCAGGTAAAGATAACGGACGAAGGAAAACTAAAGCTGAAGGAACTATTTTTTATTTTATACAACATCTTCAGCGAGGACAAGAAAGAGATAGCAATTATTGGAAAGCTTATCACCGGCATGGGGGAGGGAAAGTACTACATATCCCGACCCGGATACCGAAATCAGATAGTTAGCAAGTTGGGTTTCACCCCATACCCCGGCACCTTCAATCTGGTCCTGGACGACGGTAATCTCGCAAAGCTCCAGGCAAGCATTAACAAGCTGGTCCATATTAGGATAGACGGATTCCAAACGGAGGACAGGACCTTTGGGGCGGTAAAGGCATACAAGGTGGAAATAGAGAACAGCACGGAAGGTGCTTTGATAATGCCTTACAGGACCCATCACAACAGAAACGTGATCGAGCTGATAGCGCCGACCTTCCTGAGAAAGCAGTTTGAGCTAAAGGAAGGGGACAACGTCCGCATTAACATCTTCGGGTGAGAAGGAGCATGGCAACCATATACTTCAGCCACCCTTCGCTGTCATACCACTCTGATACCGAGGAGAAGGCGATACTGATCATGAGAAAGGGCCTTGGGGCAAAGAGCATCATAAATCCCTATGACTACAAGAGAAAGGACAAGGATAATCTGGGACAGATGCTTAAGGACTCCGAGATAGTGGTGGGGATGTCGGTCTATGGCAACTACCCCTATATCGTCTGGAATGACATGGAATACGGCCTTTCCCTGGAAAAGAGGGTATACACGCTTGATTTTCCCGCTGACAGGGCATCGCCATTAAAGCTGGCGGAAGGCATGAATGAGAACTACAATAGGCTTTCGCCAGAGGAAACGGACAACTTGTACAGGGATATCATGAAAGAGGACAGCAAAGGGATAATATCCAGCCTGTTTCTGGGAAAGCTGGGAAAAAAGTCCGTCTTCTAGTATTCCATGGGAGCAAGATAGAACACCATGTGCCCCTTGTCAAATATGAACTCAAGCTTCAACGGATAATCCTTCTCGCCAAACGATATTTTTATGGAATCCGATATCTGCCCGGCCTTCAGGAACGACATGAGGTATGATATGTTGTAGCGTGCAGAACAGGGCTGGCTGACGGATATGTCCCTTACTATCTTATTGTCATTGGATATTGTTACCACGGCGTTTCCGGTCTCCCCAAGCGAAGATAGTGTCATCTTGCCATTAGAGGCATCGAATATCACCGAGCCGCCCACCACCGCAAGGTCCTTTATGCTATTTCTGAATACCTCGGAGTCTATCTCTATCATTACGGGAAAGTCGATAGAGATCTTGGGAAGATTGTTGTTGAGGTCTATCAGGGAAGCGTCGAACCTCCTCTCTATTCCGCCGTTCAATACCATCTCAAGGGTGTTCTCGTTCGTCCTTGATCGCAATGTCACTATATCATTTGCAAGTATGCGTTTGGCTATCTTGTCCAGAGATGACATGTCCACGCCCAGCTCGCTGGGTTCTTCCACACTGTACCTTGTGAAGAATTCGCGGTCCAGATGCACCTCCACTTTAGAGATTATAGAAGGGTCCGCGCCATTGATCTTAAAGCAGTTCTTGTCAAATACAAAAGCGGCCTCATCAACTATTTCAGCAATAGATTCAAGTATATATTTTATCTTACGTGAATCTGATACTGAAACTTCAATCATATAAAAAAGTCCTCCAAATGTAAATGAATGAATACGTATTAAAAGCTTACGGAAGAAGAAGTAAAAGAAGTATTAGAAATAAGATTATGATTCTGCAACGCCAAATCTTTCTACGTCCTCAGAGCTGCTAACCTTCTCCAGTTCCACTGATACGATCTTGGAAATCTTGTCCTTTGAGACGGACGTCCCAAATAGCCTGTCAGCCGCGGTCATCATCACGTCCCTGTGCGTTATCACTATGAACTGGGAGGAATCTGATGATTTCTTTATCAGCGCGGAGACCTTTCTAACGTTATCGTCGTCCAGGTGGGCGTCTATCTCATCTAGTATATAGAACGGCGCTGGCTTGAACTTCTGTATGGCAAATACAAACGCAAGCGCAGTGAGCGCCTTTTCGCCGCCAGACATGCTCTCGGTCCTGTTAAGCTCCTTCCCTTCCGGCCTTGCCTCTATGAAAAGGCCGCCTGAGAATGGGTCTTCGTCATCCTCTAGGACCAAATTTCCTTCTCCTTTGGGCGATAGCTCCCCAAATATCTCAGAAAAGTTCTCCTTGACTATATTGTAAGCCTGCATGAAGATGTCCTTTTTCTTGGTCTCTATCTCATCTATGAACTGCAATATCGAGTTCTTTTCCTCCATGAGCTTCTCATGCTTGCTGGACAGCATTATGTACCTGTCCTCAACGCCGTCGTACTCCTCTATGGCGCGCATGTTTATGGGTTCAAGGCCCTCCTTCTCCTTTTCCATCCTGGTGATCCTGAACTTTAGCTCCTTTAGGTCCTCGACAGCTTCCTCTGGCCTTTCATATCCTGCTGATTCATCGGTAAGCTCCTTGATCCGCTCCTCAAGCGTGGCCCTGTTCACCTCAAGCACCTTGATGTCCGAATCCAGCTTCGACGCCTCTGCCTGAGACCTTTCTCGCTGGCCCCTCATGGTGAACAGCTCGTTTCGCAACTGGTCCCGTATGGCCTTGATGTCCTTTAGGACACTGGCCACCGCCTGTTCCTCCTCCATCTTTGAGCTCAGCTCAAGCTCAACACCGCCAATCTCGTTGTTGAGGCTCTCCAGGTCCTCGGAGATTACAGAAATCTCTTTGTCGATGGATGTTATCTCAGCTTCCATGGCCCTGTTTCTCTCCTCAAGGGATTCTGAGCGGGATTTCATGGATACAGTGCTGGAGACCAGATCTTCCCTTTCCTTCCTGAGATTGGCTATGTCGTCTTTCAGTGTCTGGGACTCCTCGACACTCTCAGACCTGTATTCCTCCACTTTCTGGTCGATGACCTCCTTTTCAGATGCCGCCTTTCCAAGCTCTTCCATGATGCCGTCTATCTTTGACTGATTCTCGCCAATCGCCGCTTCGATCTCCTTTACGGCCTCCTTGTCATTGCCGATCTGTGACTGGACCGATTCCTTTTTCTTCAAGAGGCTTTCGAGCCTTTGCTGTATCTCATTCCTCTTGGACCTGATCGAGTTTATCTCGGTTGTCAATCGCGCCTCGCTCTTGGATGACTCGCCTATCTTTTCACGCAGTTCCGATAGGTCGGACCTCAATGAGGCCCTCTTTTCGACATACTGCCCAAACTCATTCTCTAAGGAGTCGATCTCTTCCTCGTCCTCTTGGGTCTCAAAGGACTCGAGGAACTTCCTTGGTTTCCAATAGCCGCCTGTAATGGCCCCGGATGTCTCGATCACGTCACCTTCCAGCGTGACCATCCTTTGCTTGGACATGGGCTTGGAACTGTCTATGTTATCAATTATAAGTGTGTTAGAGAAAACGTATTCGAATGCCTTTCTGTGCTCTTCCTTGAACTGTACAAGATTTATTGCCAGGTCAATGGCACCTTGCTTGGAAAGATTCGACGAATATCGCTCTGGGTCGAATCTTGGATAAAGGTCGTTAAGGGGCAGAAATGTCAGCCTCCCCATCTTCATCCTCTTGAGGTGATTCACGCATTCCCTAGCGACATCGCTGTCCTCGACCACGATGTTCTTCATCCTGGCGCCCGCAGCCACTTCCAAGGCCACAGAATACTCTTTTTTTGTCTTGCCAAGATCTGAGAACTTGCCGATTATGCCTTCGATCTTCCTGGTCTCCTTGAGCTTCAATATCTCGTCTGTTGCATTCAGATTGCTTCCATATACTTCCTTTTGCTCACGCTTTCTGCCTATGCGGGACTTGATCTCCGTGATGGACCTGTTCAGAGACTGTATCTTGCGGTCAACGGCATCAAGATGATTGGACATTTCTGTCTCTTGCTGCCTCATCTTCTGAACATCAAGAAGAGCTAGCTCCTCCTCCTTGGAAACCAATTCCTCACTGAGCCGTCCAGTCTCGCTCTCCAGTCCTGATGTTTCGGTCTCTTCGAGCGCTTCCTGAAGGGAATTGAGCCTATCCTTTTTCGATATTGCCCGCTCAGAGAGCGATGTCAATCCATTTCTCAAGGCATACTCCTCTGACCTCAAGGAGCTAATGACGCCCTCGAGCTCATCAGATGCCCTCTTGAAGTCAAAGAAGCGATTGCTTGTGTTTTCAAGATTCTCTACAATCTTGGAGTATTTGCTTTCCTTGTTGGAAAGGTCTTCCTCAATATTTGTGATATTGGAACGCACATCGATCAGGTCGAGGTCGATCCTCTCAATGGTCTCTATGTTCCTCGAGATAATCTCTTGGAGATCGACCTTCTTCTTGATATTTGACTTCCTTGTGTCATCCCTCATGTCTATTCGCATTTTTAGGGTGTCCCTTTTCGAGGTCATGGAAGCGATTTCCCTGGATATGCCCACGTAATCTTGGCCGCTCTTTTGCTCAAACTCTTCTTCCCTGTCCCTGAGAAGCACATCCTTCTCGACTATTTTCTCCTGAAGGTCATTTGTCTCGGATATCAATTCGTTCTTCCTGGCGTTCTTCGAATTTATCTTGGAGACGTATGTTCCCATCTCCTTGGTGTTCTCATCAAGCTCCCCATAGAGGAGGTTTCCCTTGTTCTTGGATATCTCATCCTTCAGATACTGGTAACGTAGGGCGTCGTTCTTCTCGTTCTCCAGCCTATTGAGTTGCGATCTGACCTCGTTGACCACAAGGTCCACCCTTGCTATGTTCTCCTCGGCCTTTCCAAGCTCCCTCAGACCCTTCTCCTTCTTCTCGTCATATTCCTGTATGCCTGAGATCTCCTCGATAATAGTCCTCCTGTCAAAAGAGGACATCTTCACGAATCTTGTTATGTCGCCTTGAGCTATCATGTTGTAACCGTCTGGCGTCAGGCCAACGAGATTCAAAAGGTCGATCACAAAGGTCCTTGTCTCCCTCTTTCCATTGACCCTGTAAACACTCTTTCCGGACTTGTCAACCCAACGGGATATGATTACCTCATCCTTCTCGAATGGGAAAACCCTGTCCAGATTCTCAAAATACATGCTGACTTCGGTGTATTGGGCCGACCTCTGCTTGTTTGTGCCCGCAAAGACCAGGTCGGATATTGAGCCAGCCCTCATGGACTTCGCTGACATCCTGCCAAGTACGAATGATATGGCATCAAATATGTTGGACTTTCCAGAACCGTTTGGGCCCACTACACACGTGAAACCTTTATGGAAAGGAACAGATATCTTCCTGTTTCCATAGGACTTGAATCCTTTCATCGTTATTTTTTTAATATATACTATTAGGATCACCTAAAGGTCCCATTCTACTTTTTGATCCAGATCTCGATGGAATCGTTATTGTCTATGACCACAAACTCAACACCCTTGTCGTTAAGCTCGGAAACCTTAGAATCCAGATCATCATACCCTATCTTGTCGTATGTGTCCGAACTGATATCCCAAAGGCCCTTGTATTTATGGATCGATCTCCATTTGGCAACGAAACCGTCCGTCCCGCCGTAATCTTCACTAATCCATACCTCTTCCCCGCTTGGATAGAATTTGACAATAGGATAGTGTAACTTTGGGTTATGGTGCAGACAATCAAGACACACAATCATTTGGTCATCCGGATCGATGATGTAAGATATATATTCTGAGTCAGCAGGCTCTTCCTGCATTTCCTTTCCACAATATGCACATTTTAATTTCTTTGCCATGTCCATCACTATATATGGCTTTTCATTTTTATTTATTATTCTTTCTGTGTCTTTCACTCGGCCTTTTGGACCGCAGTTCTGTTGACCACCATCAAGACAAAGAGCATGCAAAAGAAGAATATGGGAATCGGGGATATCTCTATTGATATCAATAGTATAGAAAAGAAGATCGCATAGAGTGGCATATGCACTTTCATGTCAACTGCCCTATGGTATAGCGTGTTCACGGACGCGCCCAAAAAGAGCACCAGGGGCATCTCCAAAACGCCGCCATCAAGCACGATGGGGCCAAATATCGTTGTTGTTATGTTGCCTCCCCCCGTAAGGTACTCCCCTATCAATGGGGAAGTGGATGGCATTGCCCATATCTCACCGTGGAGAACGCCCCAAAGACCAGAAGCTGCACAGGCCTCATCGAACATGTGTGTCGTGAATCCTATCCTGTATAGGAAAAGGGACTGCGCTGAAAGGTGCCACTGTTGATCAAGATTCCCAACTACCAGGTAACCACCTATGACGATGATCGCCGCCACGGCAACAGAACCCAATATAAGCCTCCATTTCCTCGTATTGCCCTTCAGTATTGACTGGGTGCCCAATGACAAGAGAAATACCAGAAGATAGCTTCTGAATCCATATAGCAGGACAATGATAAACACCATGGATCCCATCACAATGCCCTTTCTCTGGTCCGCATGGAACAGGTAGTTCACGCCCAAGAGGCAAAATGCGTATCCAAACAGCATCAAGACCGTTTGTGACTCGAATCTGATGCCTGTCTCTATTGCGGGAAGGGCACCCACCATAACAAGATTGACCGTCAAGAAAAGTGCCCCGATGACCGATATGATACCGCAATATCTCTCAATGAGGCCCCATTTGACGTATATCGCATATATGATGATAATGATCGGAATGGAATAGGCGCCATATTCACCAAATGACATTGCAATCCCATATAAGATAAAAATGATAGAAATATATCTGGATGGGACATCAATTGTGAATCTGCTCCCAATGGCAAAGAAAACCACTGCCAATGCGGAGTAAAAGAAGAAGTATATTGAGAATCCATGTCCAAGGTCCTCCATCAATTTATTTGATATTATTCCGACAACCAGAAAAAGCGAAAAGAAGACTAAGAAGGCATTGGGTCTTACAAGGTCCTCGAGTTCGGGTCTCATCGAAGATTAGTATAGCTGATGCATTAATTAATCTTTACCCGACCATGATCCAGGACCATTACACCGCCAATAGTGTCGTAGTTCTCTCTATGGGGCCGATGTTCCTGATGCTGTTCGTCAAAAAAACTCGCAACTCGTCTGGAGTGTTGACTACAACCTTAAATACTATGTCGTACTCACCATACACGATATAGGATTCAGAGACCTGATCGAGATTGGCCAGAAATTCCATAGTTTCCTTCTCGTGGCCGGACTTTACCGCACACAAAACATAGGCAAGCGTCATTTGAACGAATAGAATATGTTAAAAAAATATTTATAATTATCCTTAATCATGGCAATACAAGGTGTGTAACAAGATGGACCACAAAATAAAAGCAGACTCACTTGTGATTTTATTCCTGATAATGGTACAGGCGGTCTCTCTGGTCATCGCATTGGATTTCACCTCGCAGGAGATAGAGCTTGTAGAGGGCGGGGCAGGTGTTGAGACCTCAATCTTATTCTTCATCTTGATAATATTCGCAACGATACTGTTAATGGCCATCATCAAATTAAACATTTCAAAATACTTGTACATCTTCACAGATTATTTTGGTCTTTTCTTTATATCCCTCTTCATTGTCAGCTCTGTGCTTGAGAACACGATATATGGGCTCGTTGCGGCATCGGCCTTGACGTTGATCAAGTACGTTGGAAGGGAAAAGAGTGTCGTAGGCCTTCTTAGCTCCTTCATCCTATGTGCGGGCATTGCATCGATAATAGGCATGACATTTGGTCCTGTGCCCCTGATAATGCTTCTATTGCTCCTTTCAATCTACGATTTCGTGGCTGTCAAGAAGACAAAGCACATGATCAGGATGGCTGAGGACGTGATCAAGGAGAAGGGACCCCAGCTCTTGACATTCTCCTCAAAGGATGAGGAGATAGTGATAGGCCTTGCCGACATAATATTCCCCAGCGCCCTTTTCGTGTCAGTTTACATATACGAGGGGCTTGCTGTTTCCCTCCTCACAAGCCTTGCTTCGATAATCGGCCTCATTCTGATGTTCAGGAGGCCACTGGATGAGGGGATGCCCGCGATACCCTTTATCTCACTTGGGATAGTCGGGTATCTGATAGGGATCCTTATCCTTTGACTCAGAATTTAATGTCACTCTTTTTGACAGCTTCCTCAAATACGTCCAATGCCAATTGGCACTCCTCCTGGGACACAACGAGCGGCGGGCAGAATCTGACAGTGCTTAGGCCACATGGCAACAGGGCGATCCCCTTCTTGTAGCATTCCATTATGACATTATTGGATATCTCCGAAGCAGGGGACTTCTTTTTGTCCTTGATGAACTCCACGCCTATCATCAGGCCCTTTCCCCTGACCTCCCCAATAACATCATGTTCCTCGCTTATCTCGTTCAGCCTGGATATCATGAAATCGCCCATCTTCGCGGAATTTTCCACAAGCCCGTTTTCCAAGAGGGATATGGTCTTCAGGGCAGCGCGGCAGCTTACAGGATTTGCGCCAAATGTGGATGCATGGGCGCCATGGTGCCAGTCCATTATATCTGCGGATGCGCAGCAGACGCCCAGTGGCATTCCTGATGCTATTCCCTTGGCCATGCAGATGATGTCCGGCACAATCCCCCAGTGCTCAATGGCAAACATCTTTCCAGTACGGCCAAATCCTGATTGGACCTCATCGCACATGAACAGAATGTCATGGTCATCCAGCATCTTCTTCAGCTCCCTGAAATAACCGTCTGGTGGAACAACGTATCCTCCCTCTCCAAGGATAGGTTCGGCAACGAAAGCTGAGACCTCCTCAGGAGGTACATATTTTCTGAATACCTCATCCTCAATGTAATTGACACAGTTCATTCCGCAGTTGTCAGGATCAAGATTAAACGGGCAATGGAAGCAATTGGGATAATAGACATGGGTCACTCCGGGCACCAAGGGAGCGAATCCCTTCCGGTACTTGGAATTGCTGCCGGTCAGTGACAGTGCGCCAAATGTCCTTCCATGAAAGGCGCTGTTGAACGATAGGATTCTCGGTTTTTTAGTATGGCAACGGGCCAGCTTGAAACCAGCCTCCACGGCATCTGCCCCAGAGTTTCCAAAAAAGGACTTCTTTTTGAAGTTTCCTGGAGTTATCCTCGATATCTCCTCAGCCATCAATATTTGTTCCCTATAATAAAAATCTGTCCCAGACATGTGGATCAATCTTCCAGCCTGGTCTTGTATCTCCTTTACAACCTCGGGGTGGCAGTGCCCTGTAGAGCATACCGCTATTCCTGCAGAAAAATCCAAAAACGTGTTCCCGTCCACATCTGTAACGGCCAATCCTTCAGCACTTTCGGCGACCAAAGGGTACGGTCTCGAGTAAGATGGTGAAACAAACTCATCATCCCTTGAAAGCCACTTTATGGATTCTGGTCCCGGTAGTTTAGTAACAATATTTGGTTTTGCCATACTTCTCACATCCTTAATATTAAAATAATTTACAATATTATAAAGCTACTTATTTAGGAAATCGTCCACTGAGAAGAGCCCTCTTGTCTTTCCAAGCTGCTTGTGCACGATCGACTGCGCAATCTCAAGACCGCCGACATACTCGGGCAGTATGATTCGCTCGGCCCCTATCTGGAACATCCTCCTAGCCATGTTCTCGCTTCCGGCCCTTGCTATGATGCGAATGCTAGGGTTAGCCTCCTTTGCAGTAAGTATCGCAACTATGGTCTCGGAATCATCGCCCAGGACTGTCACCAGGAAATTGGCCTTAGATATCCCTGCCTTCCTCATCATGGAAACGTCTGTCGCATCGCCCTTCAATGCTAGCAAGATATTCTCTGACCTAATCTTGTCGATTACGTCTGAATCAATGTCAATGACTACAAAGGGTATCTTGTTCTTGATGAGCTCATTTCCAACAACAGACCCCACCCTTCCATAACCACATAGGATTATATGGTCTTTAAGTTGATCAATCTCTTTATCTATCCTTCTCATGCCCATGGCCTCCAACAGTTCTCCCGATAGGAAAAATTCAACTAGGAACGAAATGAAGTATACTAATAACGCGTAACCAAATATTGTCATGAAAGTCATGACAAGTTTGCTACTGGTGTTTTTTGGATACCCTCCAAAATGGGCGTGGGTCATCGAGTCGATCACCATGAAAAATGAGTCCAGCCAGCTAATATTATCAAAATACCTAATTAGTGCGGTAGATATTATTAGAACAAGGATTATTATAAATAACACAAGTTTTAGGCTCGGAAGGATTTTTCTGCCCATCGAAGCAAGTTCCATTGCATCATTATTGCATTAATACATTATTAATCTTATCAGTGATTATGATCTGTAGGAAAAGGGACAGGAATGTTTCTTGTTGCATATACCTAGGGAAAATGTTTGACATGCGATTGCTCTATCATCCCTGCCCCCATAATTTAATAACAAATAGGGTGATGCATGAAAAATATTATCACTTAAAAAATTATTGGTATCTAATCAAATATTTGTAATATAAATTGAGCGGTCAATTGAGACATCAAAAGCAGAAAAATATAACTATTAATCTAAATATTAAGTAACGATGAAGAGAGCACTCTTGATAATTATTGTTATGCTGACGGCGATTTGCGGATGTATTTCTGATGAAAGGAACGAGCCCCCAACAATCCAATCATTCATCCCTGAAAGCACCTCAATGGAGATAGAACCTTACACCTCGGTGAACTTCCTAATAGATCCATTGGATCCCAATGAGGACAATTTTACCATAAGATGGTATGTGGACGACACCTATGAGGGCGACGGCACGAGCCTAGATCACTTTTTTTCAGGCGAGGGTGCTTATGAGGTGCGTTGCGTCTTGGATGATGGAGAATACAATGTGCCACATATCTGGCATATCGATGTCAATATGGACCTGGATGCGATAAAGTCCGCTGTCAGCGACCTAAGGTCGCTTGAGTTCACAACTGACGTGCCTTTCAGGACAATAACGAGACTGGAACTCTCAGACCTTCTGGAGGATGACTTCAAGAGCTCTGATGAGGACCTGCTCGTGACACAGAGGCTTTTGAGCGCCTTCCATGTGTGGGACAACGACAAACCGCTGCAAGAGCAGGTGCTTGAGTTCTACACTTCAGGGGGGGATGGATTCTACGACCTGGAGGAAAAAGAGTTCATACTGGTCGACGAGGAATCCAAAAACACTGTGGCAAGGATGGTAACGATTGCCCACGAGCTGACACATGTTCTTCAAGATCAGAACTATGCTATAACAGAAAGGCTTGAGACCGACAATGACGACGAACTGCTGGCATTCACTTCCCTCCTGGAGGGGGATGCGACCCTTATGGAATATACATACCTATACAGCTTGGACCCCGGCGCCCTGGATGATTACATAGACTATATCCAATCGATCGATGACATCAATGTAGAGCAGATAATATCAGACATTATAATGTTCCCTTATATATACGGATTTGAGTTCGTGGCCGATCTGGTTGAAAAAAATGGGCGGGACTACCTGGACGAGGTATTCAAAGCCCCGCCTACCAGCACTGAACAGGTCATGCACCCAGAGAAGTACACATCAGGGGAGGGATACATGCAAGTGGAGCTGCCAGAGGTTCAGGACATGGCACTTGTTGATGAGAACGTCCTTGGTGAAGGCAGTCTGTTCATAATACTGGACCAGCACCTCGATACTGATTCAGCAAAAAGGGCGGCAGAGGGATGGAACGGGGACAGCTACGCACTTTATGAGAAAGGTGATGCTGAACTTCTTGTGTTCAGGATAGCATGGGACAGCAAAGACGATCTTGAAGAGTTCTTGGAGCTATACATCGAGTCCATGAGCTCATGGGAAAATATCCCTCAAATAATATCGGAAGGCCCTGCACAATACTTTTTGGAGTCTGAGGAGGATGCCATATTGATAGAATGGGATGAAAACACAGTGACTGTGATGACCTCAAACGATGTCAACACCCTAT
>Ga0272442_10000555_pt1 | contig 58478 bp, 42 predicted proteins | sample SSMForm2O_FD_200262 | JGI IMG/M metagenome (GOLD analysis project Ga0272442, IMG submission 200262) | Marine sediment archaeal communities from Little Sippewissett salt marsh, Falmouth, MA, United States - SSM-Form-2O | ecosystem: Environmental > Aquatic > Marine > Wetlands > Sediment ...
ATCCTTTACAACCCTTATCTTTCTGTCTATAATTGCCTTTATGAACGCTACTTACACAGCTTGTTCCTCTCCGCAGGCAATTCTCAGCCTGTCACTGCTCCTGTTGCGCCTCGCGGCGCAATAATCCCCTTAAAAATTCCCTATACCTGTTTCTTTTTTTTCGTAATTTCGTAGTATTATGCCTGTATTTCGCGCATAATAACCGATTCTAAATATTGACAGCCAAAAAACTTGGAGAAAAAAAATGTCAGCCGAAAAAATCTTAATTTTCGACACCACCTTACGTGACGGCGAGCAATCACCCGGTGCCTCACTCTCGATTAATCAAAAGCTTGAAATCGCCCAGCAGCTTGCGATTTTAGGCGTCGACATAATCGAAGCCGGCTTCCCGATTTCATCACCCGCTCAGTTCGAAGCCACAAAGCTTGTGGCCGAGCAGACTTACGGCCCTGTCATTGCCGGCCTTGCCCGCGCAAACTCCCAGGACATCGAAGCCGCCGGAAAAGCAATCGCCCCAGCCGAAAAAAGAAGAATACACACTTTCATCGCAACTTCGCAGATTCACATGGAGCGAAAATTGAAAAAAACCCCCGCTGAGGTGCTGAAAATGGCGGTCGAAGCCGTAAAATTCGCCAAAACCTTCACCGACGACGTCGAATTTTCTCCCGAGGACGCCTGCCGAAGCGAAATGCCGTTCCTCATAGAGATATTAACAGCCGTCATCGAAGCCGGCGCAACAACGCTAAACATCCCTGACACCGTAGGTTACATACTCCCCTACGAGTACGGCCAAATAATCGCCCAGCTGAAATCCGACGTTCCCGGCATTGAAAACTGCATTATCAGCACGCATTGCCACAATGACCTCGGTATGGCCGTCGCAAATTCAATCGCCGGTGTCAGAAACGGCGCCCGCCAAATCGAGTGCACCATCAACGGCATGGGCGAACGCGCCGGCAACGCCGCCCTCGAAGAAGTCGTTATGACAATACGCACAAGGTCAAATTTCTTCGGAAAAGACGGCGCCGAAACCAACATTGACACGACGCAAATCCATCGTACAAGCGAACTTGTGTCACATCTTACCGGTTTTGTCATCCAGCCGAACAAGGCCATCGTCGGCGCAAACGCCTTCGCCCACGAAGCCGGAGTCCACGTTGACGGAATCCTAAAGGAACGCAAAACTTACGAGATTATGACCCCCGAATCCATCGGCCTGGTCGGCTCCAGAATGGTCCTCGGAAGGCACACTGGAAGACACGGCTTCGTTGATAGATGCAAGCAGCTCGGCTTCAAACTCACCGAAGACGAGCTTGAACAGGCATATCAGCGATTTCTCGAAATCGCCGACAAGAAAAAAGAAGTCTTCGATGAAGACATCGCCGTGATAATAAATGACGAAATCCGCGTTGTTGAGCATATTTACCACCTCGAATATATGCACGTCGTCAGCGGCACAGGCACACTGCCCACCGCAAGCGTCAAAATAAAGGTCAAGGACGAAATCAAACAGGCCGCCGCCTGCGGTGATGGCCCGGTTGATGCGGCTTATCAGGCCATCAGAGACGCTACCGGCCAATCGCCAAAGCTCGAAAAATACTCAATCAGAGCAGTTACAGGAGGCCAGGAGGCCCTCGGCGAAGCAACTGTCAAAATCACAGAAGACGGCAGAGTCTTCGTAGGTAGAGGCGTCTCCACAGACATCATAGAAGCCAGCGCAAAGGCCTATATCGACGCTATAAACCGAATGGTCTCGATGCAGAACAAAGCAGAACAGCCGGAAATAAAACCGGAACTTTAACCGGAAAATATAGAGGTAAACCATTATGGGCATGACAATTACGGAAAAAATCCTGGCAAAGGCAGCCGGTAAAGAAAAAATCGCTCCCGGCCAGCTTATCAACGCAAATATCGATATAATTATGTGCCACGATGTTACTACCCCACCTGCTATATCGATGCTGGCAGAAAAGGGCATAGACAAGATATTCGACAACGAAAAAATCGTCGTAACGCCCGACCACTTTCAGCCGGCAAAGGACATCAAAAGCGCCGAACTTCACAAGCGCCTTGATGAATGGGCAAAACGACACAACATAAAATACTACTATAAACTCGGCAGAGCCGGCGTCTGTCATGCACTGCTGCCCGAACAGGGGCATATCCGCCCCGGAGAAGTTATCATCGGCCCCGATTCGCACACCTGCACATACGGCGCTTTCGCTGCATTCGGCACCGGTGTCGGCTCAACGGACCTTGCAGCCTCCATCGCAACAGGGCAATTGTGGTTCAAAGTGCCGGCCTCGATAAAATTCGTCCTTAATGGCTCACTTGGCCACGGCGTTTACAGCAAGGATGTTATCCTGGCTGTAATAGCGAGAATCGGGGTTGACGGAGCGCTGTATAAGGCAATGGAATTCACAGGCCCGGCCTTAGCTGAAATGTCGATGGAAGCTAGAATGACAATGACCAATATGGCCATCGAAGCCGGTGCAAAAAACGGCATAATTGGCTTTGATGAGCAGACAAAGCAATACCTCGATGAGCACTTAAAGGACAAAACAGACTATACCGTTTTCGAATCCGATGACGACGCCGAGTATTTGGCAACAGAGGAATTCGACTGCTCGAAAATCGAGCCTATGGTAGCCCTGCCGCACCTTCCGAGCGGCGGCGTGCCAATAGCCGAATGCGCCGGTCGGGCGATGGACCAGACCTATATCGGAAGCTGCACCAACGGCCGAATCGAAGACCTGAGAATCACCGCCAAAATTCTGAAAGGTAAAACCGTCGCCATACGCACGATAGTCGTGCCTGCAACGCCGGTAATCTGGAAACAGGCCAAGGACGAAGGCCTGTTCGACATATTCTATGATGCTGGCTGCGTAATTGCTGCGCCGACCTGCGGGGCCTGTCTCGGCGGCTTTATGGGCGTTCTGGCCGAGGGCGAAAAGTGCGTCAGTACAACAAATAGAAACTTTGTCGGCAGAATGGGACATCCAAAGAGCGAAGTCTATTTAGCCAGCCCGGCAACCGCCACCGCCAGTGCAATTGAAGGAAAACTGACCGACCCAAGAGGACATATTTAATCGTGGATTACACTCATTCACAATAAAGAGGATGATTATGGCTAAAGCACACGTATATAAAAGAGACCATATAAATACCGATGAGATAATACCGGCGAGGTATTTGAATACCGACGATGAGGCTGAACTGGCAAAGCATTGCCTCGAAGATTTGGACGCTGATTTTGTCAATAAGGCCGAAGCTGGCGATGTAATTGTGGCCGGGGAAGATTTCGGCTGCGGCTCATCAAGAGAGCACGCTGTCTGGGCAATTCGCGGGGCCAAGGTCCAAACCGTTATTGCAAAGTCTTTCGCCCGCATTTTCTATCGCAACTCCATCAATTGCGGCTTTTACCTGATTGAATCGTCAGAAGCGATGGAAAAGATAAACAACGGCGACGAGCTTCAAATCGATTACAAAAACGGCTTGATTAAAAACACTACTGCTGGTATTGATATTGACTTTGAACCGCTGCCGGACTTTGCACTGGAGATAATAAACGATGGCGGACTGCTGAACCATATAACAAAAAAGGTTTGAAAATTTGATGAATCGGCGTGATTTCCTAAAAAATATTAGCTTGGGTGCTGCGGCAATGGTATTGCCGGGAGGCGCCGGAGTATTAGGGAAGACCTCGTCAAAAAGCAAATCAGGCAGAAAACCCAACTTTGTATTAATCCTTGTTGATGACCTGGGCTGGAAGGATGTCGGTTGTTATGGCAGCAGCTTCTACGAAACACCGAATATTGACAGACTGGCAAATGAAGGTATGCGCTTTACAGACGGCTATGCCGCCTGTGCGGTGTGCTCGCCGACACGAGCGGCTGTAATGACAGGACGCTACCCGGCACGGGTAGGGGTTACGGACTGGATACATTGCATTGATTTCAAAGGTTCCCGGACGGATGCAAACCAAAAAGGCCCGACCGAATATGTCGGCGGTAAAAAAAATAAACTGCTTTGCCCGCCCAATCCGTTCTGGATGGAACTGGATGAGGTAACCATCGCCGAAGTCCTCAAAACCGCCGGATACACCTGCTGTCACGTCGGCAAATGGCACTTGGGGCCGGACGCCTGGTATCCTGATGAGCAGGGTTTTGACTTCAATATCGGCGGCTGTGACTACGGCCAGCCTCCAAGCTACTTCGACCCATACCACAGAAACGAGCAAAGACCAAACATCCCTACGCTCAAAGGACGACGAAAGGGTGAATACCTAACCGACCGCGAGTCTGATGAAGCGGTTAATTTCATCTGTCGGCACAAAGATAAGCCGTTTTTCCTCTATATGGCCCACTACGCCGTACACACACCTATCGAGGCCAAAGCTGAGAAAATAGCCAAATACAAGGCCAAAAAGCCGGCTGGTCAGAAAAATCCCACCTACGCGGCGATGATTGAGAGTATGGACGATGCTGTCGGCAAAATTATGTCAACACTGGACGAACTAAACTTATCTAATAATACCGTCGTCATTTTCACGAGCGATAACGGCGGCCTGTCACGAGTTACCAACAATGCTCCCTTGCGTGCCGGCAAAGGGTATCCCTACGAGGGTGGTATCCGTGTGCCAGTGATTATCCGCTGGCCGGGCGTTATCAGGGCCGGAACCGTCAGTGATGAGCCTGTAACAAGTGTCGATTATTTTCCAACCTTCTGCGAACTGGCCGATGTCCGACCACCGCATAACCGTACCATAGATGGTGTATCACTTGCCGAATATCTAAAATCCAACGGTGTAAAAAAACCGGGCCGGGAAGCTGTCTTCTGGCACTTTCCCCATTATCGCGACTATGGCTTCAAAATTGTACCTTACAGCATTATCCGTAAGGGCGACTGGAAGCTAATCAAACGATATGAAGGAAGGGAGTTCGAGTTGTTTAACCTCAAAGACGACCTGAGCGAACGGCGCGACCTGTCGGAACAAATGCCGGAAAAAGTCGAGGAACTGAACACTAAACTTGTAGCCTGGCTTAAGGCAACCGGCGCCAAATTACCCAGACCGAACCCCGAATATGCAGCCGGTGTCGGTTAATAAAACCGTTAGAATAAAGAATACAAGTGTTATGCCGGAGTATATGGCATACGATAATTATTTTATAACAAGGAGAACCGAAAGTGTACAAGATAGCAGTGATACCCGGCGATGGAACCGGGCCGGAAGTAACCGTAGAAGCGGTAAAGGTGTTAAAAGCAGCAGCCGAAAAGTTCAACTTCAAAATTGAAACAACCGAGTTCGATTTTGGCGGAGAAAGATATAAACGAACCGGCGATACCCTGCCCGACAGCGCGGTAGAAGAACTTCGCAGGTTCGATGCGATTTTGCTCGGTGCTATCGGCCATCCGGACGTCGCACCGGGAATCCTTGAAAAAGGAATTCTCCTTAAGGCCCGTTTTGAACTCGACCAGTATATAAACCTTCGACCGGTCAAGCTGTTTCCCGGCGTAGACTGTCCGCTCAAGGACAAAGGCCCCGAAGATATCGATTATGTTGTTGTCCGAGAAAACACCGGCGGCCTGTACACCGGAACCGGCGGTATCTCAATGAAAGGAACACCCAATGAGATAGCCGTCCAGTCCGCTGTCTATAACCGCTTCCAGGTCGACCGCTGTCTAAAATACGCATTCGAATACACTCGCAGCCACGGCAAAAAAGCACGCGGCAAAGGCGATAAAAATACGCTGGCCCTGTGCGGCAAAACCAACGTATTGACCTATGTTTATGACCTGTGGGAGCGGGCATTTCACGAAATGGGCAAGGCCCAGTACCCTGATATTGAAAGAGAATATTACCATGTTGATGCAACCTGTATGTGGATGGTCAAGAATCCCGAATGGTTCGACGTTATTGTAACCGGTAATATGTTCGGAGATATCATCACCGACCTCGGCGCAATAACTCAGGGCGGAATGGGCATCGCCGCTGGAGGAAATATCAATCCCGAAGGCGTCAGTATGTTCGAGCCTATCGGAGGAAGCGCACCGAAATATACAGGAAAAGGCGTTATCAATCCATTGGCTGCCATATGCGCTATGCAGATGATGCTGGATACTCTCGGCGAGGAAACAGCCGCCGAGAGAATAGAAAAGGCCGTGATGTTTGTAACCGCCAATAAACTAAAAAGCATGCAGGCAGGAAAAATGGGATATTCCACCGCCGAAGTCGGAGACCTTGTCGCAGAAAAAGTAGCTCAATAGTAATAGGTTAAATGTTTGAATAGTTAATTGATATACCGTGCCGGCTAATCTGACACCAGAATATTTTAAGGCTGAAAAGTGGTTTCGCGAAGCGGCGACCACAGAGGAGAAGATTCTGGCCCTTGAACAGATGCTTCGCGTAATCCCCAAGCACAAGGGCACAGACCATATGCGGGCGGACCTGCGCCGAAAGCTAAGCAAACTAAAAGAAGTCGGCACAAAAAAAATCGGCGCAAAGCACGTCGATATTTTTCACATACCACGAAGCGGAGCCGGACAGGTTGCTCTGCTGGGAACACCCAACAGCGGCAAAAGTTCCATCGTCGCCGCCCTGACCAACGCCAAAGTCAATGTCGCCGATTTTCCGTTCGCAAGCGGTGCGCCCGTACCCGGAATGATACAGTTCGAGGACATCCAGATTGAGCTTATCGATATGCCGCCTATTACCGCCGATTACAGTGCTCCCGGCCAGATTGGAACATATCGCCACTGTGACCTGATTGCGGTTGTTATTGACCTCTCCGCCGACCTTGCCGAGCAGGTGGATATCTGTATGGATTATCTCGAATCAAAAAACCTGCTTATCGATGACCAAACCGGCGTCTCGGATGAACACGGCAACGTTCTCGGCACAAAGGCCTTTTGTATATGTACCAAATCCGATATCGCCGAACCGAACGCCCTGCAAAATCTCAAAAAATTATGTAAAAGGCCGCTTGAGTTCATCGAAATCTCCACCAAAACCGGTACCGGCCTGGAGGCACTATCCCGGATGCTTTTCAAGTTATTAGGCATCATACGCATATATACCAAACCGCCGGGCAAAAAACCCGATTTGGGTGAGCCATTCACACTGCCGGCAGGCTCTACAGTTATGGACCTGGCCGCCGCTATACACAGGGAACTGGCTGAAAAACTCAAATTCGCAAGAATTTGGGGCACAGGTGTATATGACGGCCAAAACGCCCAGAGAAACCACGTCCTCAACGATAAAGATATTATCGAATTGCATTTCTCCTGATTTCTTTTACAATCCTGTTTTTGACAATATCCATAGCCGTCAAAGACAAGGAAAATGCACAGGAGCGTTAATATGAATAAGACTCGTTTTATTTTCATCATTTTTTTGGTGGCTGTAATGTTATCAGTCATCTCACCCCGGGCCGCAGCAAGTGATAAGTCCGCCGAAAATCCCGCCGTTGTAATTGAGGCCGACAAAACCGGCGAGCCGATTTCCAGTTACATCTACGGCCAATTCATCGAACACCTCGGCCGATGCATTTACGGCGGTATCTGGGCCGAAATGCTTGAGGACCGAAAGTTCTACTATGAGATAGACACCGAAAAATCTCCGTGGACCTCTGTCGGCCCAAAAGACTCCGTCAGTATGACACGCCGGGACTCATATGCAAGCTGGCCTTCACCAAAGATACAACTGCCCGGCCACGGAGAACGCTGCGGAATTAGTCAGGGAAAATTGGGCCTTATCAAAGGAAAAAAGTATACGGGTAGAGTTGTAATCGCCGCAGACCCGCAAGCTGCACCAATTGAATTCAACCTGATATGGAGTGAGGAAAATAACGGAAGACAAACAGTACTTGTAAAAGAACTAAATAATGATTTTGTCAAGATACCTCTGCGTTTCGAGGCGGGGGCTGCAACCGATGCCGGCCGACTGGAGCTTGTCGGACTTGGCAAAGGCTCGTTCCGAGTTGGAGCCGCTTCATTGATGCCTGCCGACAATATCGACGGCATGAGAGCCGACACCCTGAAACTGCTCAAAGAGCTGAATTCCCCAATCTACCGCTGGCCCGGCGGCAATTTCGTCAGCGGCTACGACTGGCGCGACGGCATTGGCGCCGACAGGGACAAGCGCCCCCCGAAAAAAAATCTTGCCTGGAATGATATAGAATCCAACGACTTCGGCATACACGAGTTTATGGCCTTCTGCCGGCAGCTTGACACCGAACCAATGATGACCGTTAACTCCGGTTTCGGCGATGCGTACACAGCCGCACAGGAGCTTGAATATATCAACGGTTCGCCACAAACGCCGATGGGATGGCTCCGGACAGCAAACGGCCACCACGAACCATACAACGTCAAGTGGTGGTGCATCGGCAACGAAATGTATGGCCCCTGGCAACTGGGTCATATGGCATTGAAACACTACGTCATAAAGCACAATCTGTTTGTCGAAGCAATGCGCAAAGTTGACCCATCCTTCAAAGCCATCACGGTCGGCCAGACGGAGTCCAAGTGGTCGGAAGGAATGCTGAACAGATGTGCCGAATATACAGACATTATCAGCGAGCACTTCTATTGCGGCCGGAAGGATTCTGTGGCCGAACACGTTCCTCAAATTGCCGACAAAGTCGCCAACAAAGTCGAAGCACATCGCGATTTCCGCAAGCGACTGGAAACACTAAAAGACAAAAACATTCCCATAGCTATCGATGAATGGAACTACTGGAGCGGCAAGCGGGGACTTTACTATCTAAGGGACGCTCTGGGTATTGCAAAGGGCCTGCACGAGATGATTCGCAACAGCGACATCGTATTTATGGCTAACTACGCCCAGACCGTAAATGTCCTCGGCGCCATCAAAACCACCAAAACCGATGCGGTCTTTCAGACTAACGGCCTGGTCCTCAAACTCTACCGTCGGCGCTTCGGAACGCTGCCGGTTGCTGTTACCGGAGATGCCGGAGAACTCGATGTGGTAGCAGCCTGGAACGGCGACCGCAAAAGCTTAACTATTGCTATTGTCAACCCTACCGGGCAGCAGCACCGGCTCGCCTTCGACTTGAAAGCCGCTCAACTTGCCGGTAAAGGACGGCTGTGGCTTATTGCCCACTCCGACCCTATGGCCTTCAATGAGCCCGGCAAAAAGCCGCAGGTAACAATTGAAGAAAAACCGGTTGTCGGTATTGCTAATGAGTTAAACGTACCGCCGCTCAGCATATGCCTTTATGACTTGCCCGTGCGTTAAACTTCTGATATAATTATTCTGTACAAAAAAACTCACATCAGGAAAAAAGGAATTAGTATAAAAAATGGAATGTAAAAAAGAGCAGAACCTGAAGGATTGTAACTGCACATATCCCTGTAACAAGAAAGGAATATGCTGCGAATGTATAAAGTATCATTTGTCCCTGAAGCAGCTTCCCGCCTGCTGCTTCCCCGACGACATCGAGAGAACTTACGACCGCAGCTTCACCGCCTTCGCAAAAGCCTGGAACCTGTAAAGCAATTAAAAACGCAGCAAAAAAAGCGCCCGCCGGATTTGCCGGTGGCCTTTCCCAGCCTCCTATTGAAAATCATACTTTACGCGAAATTAGTGCTACACCCCTTTTCGGTTTATTGTTAAAGGGACGCTTAACACTTTAACTGTCGAATTCGAACTTTTTACCGGTTAATCGCTCATAGCCCTCGATGTACTTGGCGCTGGTCTTCTGGATGATATCGTCGGGCAGTTCGACACCCGGCCCGGATTTATCAAAATCTATACTCTCAAGAAAATTGCGGACAAACTGCTTATCAAAGCTCTCCTGGTCTCTGCCCGTCTCGTACTTGTCGGCCGGCCAGAACCTCGACGAATCCGGCGTCAAAACCTCGTCAATCAGGATGACCTCGCCGCCGTCCAAAACTCCCCACTCGAATTTGGTGTCCGCAAGGATTATCCCTTTGCCCTGTGCATAAACACACGCCTTCCGGAAAATCTCCATACTTTTGTCCCGAACATAATTCGCTCTCTCTTCCCCGATAATCTCGGCACATCGCTCACAACTGATATTCTCATCGTGCATGCCTCTCTCGGCCTTTGTCGCCGGCGTAAATATCATCTCCGGCAGCTTCTCACACTGCTTTAAGCCCGCAGGCAGCTTCTCTCCGCAGACAGTACCTTCCGCCTGATATTCCTTCCAGCCCGAACCGGCCAGGTACCCCCGCACAACACACTCCACTGGCAGCGGCTCTACTTTTTTCACCAGCATACTCCGCCCGCTTAACTGCTCGCCGAAATTGCAGAACGGCTTGGGAAAATCCCCCACATCGGCGCTTATCAAATGATGCTCAACGGTCGTATCAAAAAAATCGAACCAGAAAAGCGAAATCTGAGTCAAAACAACTCCCTTATAAGGTATCCCGTTGGCCATAACCACATCGAAAGCGCTTATCCTGTCGGTCGCCACTATCAACAGCTTGTCGTCAAGGTCATAAATATCGCGAACCTTGCCGCGCATCGGCTCAAGGTTCGCTATGTTCGTCTGCAAAACCGTCTTCATAATAATCCCTTCTTCCATTTCTTTTACCTCTTTACTTCCTTCCCCCCTCTCTCTATCGCCGAATCGACATATTCAAATACTTTTTCTTTGACCTTTTCAATATCTCCGGTTTGAGGCAGAAAATCAACTATCTTTTCTAAAAATTTACGTTTTCCTATCCGCTTCAGCGTCGCCGTAAAATTAACATCATAAACCCATCCAAGCTGCAGCAGCTTCATATCGTTCCACGACCGCAACCTGCTGTAATCGAACCGCTGCCCATTCAAAATCGCCTCAACCACCTCAGCCGAATATTCCGGCACATCCGGAAGCTCCATCTCCAGCTTGAATTCACCCGGGTTGTCACGGTATTGTTTATAATATTGGGTCACCACGAAGAATATGTCCAGCTTATCGGCGTCACGCAGCAGCTTCGAAAAAAGCAGGCACTCCCCGTCCAGCTCGCTCGGCAATTCCTTGACCCCGTGATATTCAATCGCTTTTTCGATTATCTCTTTCTCCGCCTTCTCGACGCCCGCAAGCATATTTGTCCGCCGCAGGATTTCCAGACTCAGCAGACAGTGGTTGACACTTTTCGGGTCGTTATACGTTCGATATTTGACAAACTGTTTGAACCGTCCGAGGTCGTGAAAAAGTGCTGCCGCCTCAGCTATCCGCTTTTGATTGGCTGTCAGGGCCACTTGCTCTGCCAGATACCGCATCTCCTCACAGGTACGGCGGCTGTGGTCTTCTTTCAGTTTCAAATTGGCATTGACAAACTCATCATCGCCGTAGAAACCTGCTATATATTCATCAAACTTCCTTCTAAGCTCGTCTAACTGTTTTAGCTCCATACCAACCTGACTTTCAAAAAATACACGGGATAACATGATTGACCGGACAATTTCAAGTGCCGTTAAAATAAATCCTGCTAATCCTGTAACCCGTGCCCTAGGTATCCTGTCAAAAATTCTTTATCGAAACGGCCAATTTATACGATTTTCGAGAAAAATTCCACTTGCTTCTTCAATAATATTACTTTTACGCTATAATCACCCGCGGTTGCGTAGAAAATATATAATTGAACTCAAAGGTTTACAGTTAAAATAAGGAAGGGAAAATAAAATGCCTACAGTCAGGGATGTCATTGTCAAAAAGCCCACCGAAGCCGAGCAGGCCGCCTGCCAGTCCTGGCCAATCTGGAAATGTGAGCCAAGCACTTTCGACTGGCAGTACACTGAGAAGGAAACCTGTCTTGTGCTCGAGGGCAAGGTGACGGTATCGGACGACAAAAATTCTGTAAGTTTCGGCCAGGGCGACCTCGTCATTTTCCCACAGGACTTGGAATGCACTTGGAACGTAACTGAACCGGTAAAAAAGCACTACAACTTCGGCTAAAACCCAACCCCCCGGCAAAATTTACAAACCGACTTTACTTTGGCTTAAGGTTCCTTAGACTCAATATCCGAATCCGTCTTGGTGTCCTGCACATTAAACGGCTCATTCTCGTCGTCCCGGTTCTTCCATCTCTTCCATAGCACCTTAAATGCATTCGGGTCTGACAAACCCTGCTTATGCTCTAAAGCAGCCCCCGCCTTTAATGAAAAATCCCCATTCTCAGGGTCAGCAAAGCCCGGCTCAGCAGATATCGAAACAGCCGGCTTATCGAAGTTCTCAACGTCAACCTCATTTTGCCAGAACAGATTCCTGAAAACTTTATTCGCGTTCTTGCTGCCTTCTTTATGCAAAATGCACCCCTTCGCATTACCCTGCAGGATATTGTTGCGTATCGAAAGGCTGCAGGAATCCCGCATCGAAATACCGGCGTAGCTCGAATCGGCAATAATATTGTTTTGGATTCTCACCCTCGACTGTGCAAAGCCGCTTATGCCCGTCCCGTTACCCATTATGATATTATTAGCGATGACCCCCCTCGCGCTTTTATTGCCCAGATAAATCCCCCTGTTGGCGTTATTTATAAGCAGGTTATCTCTAACGTCCAAAGTCCCGCCCGTACTGCGCACAGCGTGATACCTCGAACCGGTAATAACATTTCGTAAAATCTTCGCCTTAGCCCCCGAATAGAGTATTACGCCCTGATGTCCGCAGTCCATAATCAGACTGTCCGACATTACCCCCTCGGTACCCTCGCCGTAGCAGACAACATATTCGAACCCCTCGAACCGGCAGCTTTCGATATTAAGCTCGGAAAAGCCCATAGCCCTTATAGCCACCGGGCTGCGCTTGGGATTTCCCAGCGGAACAAAATTACATCTCTTAATCTCAGCCTTCGTATCCTTAACAGCCACCGCAAACGGATGCTCGATACCCTTATCGCTGGTCGCTAATTGCCATTTAATCGTCAACCCCTCGATGCTAACTCTGCCTTTGCCCTTCGCATCGACAAAAATAGCCGGCTCATTAGCTGTTACCTCAAATACGCTCCCTCTTAGCGACTGCCCTTTCAACTTCAACGACTTGCTTATCCTGACCGGCTCAGTATAAACCCCGTCAGGAACAATCACCGTCCCGCCTCTCTTGGCAGCATCAATCAATTCCTGCAAGCCCTTCTCTGCCGAAACCGCCCCCGCTCCCAATTCACTGGCCTGTATTACCTCATCATCTCCACCCTCAACCTCCGCATCGGGATTCTTCGCATTTTCTTTCTCGCTGCCAATCCGGACCCAGGTTGGGTCTGAATTGTCAACACCAAAATTTGAGCCAAGCCGCCCTTTGTTCTTATATGGGCTGATGTCAATCGCATGCTGGCCGTCGACTTGTTCAAAAGTCCAGCAGCCCACAAGATTCGGCTCATTACCGCTTAAAGCTATGGTCTTAAACTCAGCAATTTCGTCGAAGCTCATTGCTCGATTCCAAATCCGCAATTCACCGATTTGACCCTTAAAATAATTACCCGTGGGTAGAATCAGAAATTCCCCTCCAATAATAATATTGCTCTTCGGTGCCGGTTCATAAGACTCTTCACTGAGTTCAAAACCTGCCCCGCGATAGACTCGTCCTTCATTACCATCAATAACAACCGCCAAATGCAGCCAGTCCGAAGGCTTTGAAAAACCTACCTCCGAACTGTATATCCCCCGATGACTAGCCATGCATACGTCGAGAAAAACCTCTGATTCACCTTCAGGAATTAACTTAAAGCCGAAGCCATAGGGCTTTGTCTTCCGATTATCTTTTTCATCCGGAGGCCCAAGAACATAACCGCCTTTAGACAGCAGATTCCGTTCTTTATCCGGTATTGAAGTTTCAGGAAATTCCGGCTTAACCCACATCTGGACTGTGAAATGTCGACCAAGCTGAAGGCTTTCACTGGCGTCAATTTCCAGATAATCATCAATTCCGTCAAATAAAAGTGCATATCTGCCCGGCGGCGGAACCTTCTCCCCCTCAATCCCCACAGCAGAGTTCTCTTCCGAACCTGGCGGATCGCTTGGTGACTTTGAATCCTCATGTATTTCTCCACCGTAGTATATGTATTCCCGCGGCAATCTACCCGGCAGCTTATCAGTCACCTTCGTACCATCCGGAATACCCAGCGCCTCCAATGTAAACGTTTCCTCCGGAATATCCACCCCGACCTTCTTATCAACGAACTTTACCTTCAACTTCTCCCCATCTCCCGGCTTCCATCTCTCCCAGCCAAAATTCGGTATATGATTATATGTGATTGTCACCTCTTCCAGTAACCAGACACCATCTGATTCTTTAGACTCCCTGTACCTCCCCTCATATCCCTCCAAAAGTTTCAACTCTGTGCCTTCCATACCGGTGTTATTCAATACTTGACCTTTAATTAGTGAATATGCTTGTTCCGGTGCCAACCAAAATTCAAGCAGCCACTTTTCAACCCTCCCCCAGTTGTTGGCCTTTTCAAGGTCAAACATGATTTTGATACACCGGATTTGACCTATCATCTCTTCGCTTATTTCAGGCTCCACCTTTGTTTCCCATCGGGTAAGTGAATCAAGTACATAGTCCCTGCTGTTAAACTTATATAGCCTTCTAATGTCAAAAAAACGCGAAAGTCCCAGTGGATTACCCACCGTCCGTAAATATTTGTCAATAACAACTTCATTCTCATTAACTTTATAGCATACCCTTCGGTCCGGATATACCATCGCCCTGACACGTTCAGGCCTGACCAATTGTGAAGCATAGAGATTATTTTCCTCTTGAGCGGGTATAGTGATATCGTATCGATGCTTCTCGCCCTCAACATACCACGTAGTATTCCATATCGCCTTCTTTAAGCCTCTTCTCCTTTCCCCTTCTTTCGTGAGCCAACTACGTCTGATTTCAAGGAACATCTCAGCCGCACCCGAGGAGTTTTCCAGTAGTTCCATTCGTGCTTGATAGTTGCTTCTGATCGCTTCTTTAATTTCAGAATAAGTAGGAATATCGACCGCAGCATTTCCTGAGACACGGACCTCTCCCCCCTCAACCCCCACAGCAGTTTTAAAATCCGGCTTGAGTGATACATCTTTGAATTTAACCCATTCGTAAGGTCGTGTCTGCAATTGAAACTCTTTTATTTGTTTTAGTGGTAACATATAACGGTGACTCGTTGTGGTAAGATGGCTACCACCGGTGCTATTAATTGCTGAGGTGATGGTTTCACCTGAATTTGTCATAGCGACCATGCGAAGAGCATATTTTGAACGGTCAATGGTATCCACCATTTTCACATCGCTGGTTCTTCCGTCAGGATGGTCGGTAGGCTCTTGAATGGTGTACTCACCCCCTTTGCAAAAACCGATACTTACTCCTTGTTTTTCTTTGATAGTAGCAATAGTTTCCCAGGGAACAGTAGCTACACCTATGCCGACTACCGTTTTTTCCCTATCTTCAGGCAGTGCGGCAGCAAAGGCCTCAATACCCTCCAGCTTATTTCCGGAACTGTCGTTCACAGTATGTAAATAAGCTGTTTCCCAGCCTCCTTGGACATGCCAGTGTGTGCTTGGGGCTGTAGAACTAGAGATCTGTGCAACAAATGCATAGTGTTGTCGATTTTCAGGTGTTTCCAGATCATAGTCTCGCAGCCGCCATGGAACTGCTTTAATTTCGTTTCCAGCAGCAGACCAACCGCACTTCTGGTCAGGATACTCACAAACCCCAACCAGCTCAACCGTAACTCCATTCGGTAAAGTAGCTTTGAATTCAGATTGTTCCGCAGCCTTTTCAACTTCGACCTGCACATCGGTCTTAAATTTCGGCTCAAGTGAAACATCTTTGTTTTTTGGTCGAATCTGGAATTGAAATTCCTTGTAGAACTCTAACGGAGCAAAGTTAAAAATATATGTAATTTTTTTAAGTTTACTGCCCCCCCCTTCCCTTTTAACACCATCGACTATATTGCCGTTCTTTTCGACACCGACCATTCGTACCTGATATTCATTTCGGTTAAACGTGTGTGTTATTTCCAGACGAACCGTATAATCCTGGTCCTCAACCGGCTGGTCGATAGTGTATTCAGCCCCCCCGTAATAACCTATATCAACTGCTGAGTTCGCTCTAACAGTGGCTATGGTCTTCCAGTCTTCATTGTCACTGACAATGGTGTAAGCCGAAGCAGGCATCGGCGGCACAAACGAAGAATCAACCTGTCCATTCAATTCTGTAGCGAAACCTCCAATAACCGCCCAGTCCATTTTTTGCTTTTGAATGACAATATAATCGACAGACATCGGGGATACTCCATGGACAAACCTGAAATACATGTATTTGCGCATTTTTGGGAAATTGCCGAAAAAGGAAGTTCTGCCTTGCATAGGGTATTGCTTTCCATCCTTGCCAACAATAACCAATCGTATACCAAATGCAGGATGAACACTATATAACATGGTCGCACCGACTTGTGCGTTTCGCCCTTCAACACCTTCAACCTTCTCCAGCTTATACCAGCTATCATCCTTAACAATAACCTTTCCCTTGCCAATGGTCCCTATGTCTTCCCACTCACCCCAACCGCGACTGTAACGGATTACAGGATTTTCTTTTGAAACTGAACGCACAGTATAATATTTGCCGTCTGATGCGGTTTTATAACCCTCCCGCTCCGGCTTATATCCTAACACAACGCCGAGATTGTTCTTTCTTTCAAATACTGAGGAGTCTTTATGCCATTCCGGCATACCGGCCAAAGCTTTGCCCTCCGGATCCCAGAACTGAACTGGCTCCTGATGTGGGTCGAATACTGCCACCAGTTTAATAAATGTTCCATCAGGATATATGTGCGTCCAGTTTTCATCTCCCCCCTCAACCCCAACAGCGGCTTTTTTAAGATTTAGCCCCAGATTCATAAGAACCTGAGCACCAACTCCATCTTCTACCTGCAAGAGACCAAGCAGAACGTGTTGTGAGTTAACACTAACGCTATTAGATTCTTTTGCCAACTGATTTGCGCTTTTAAGGGCCAATTTGGCACGAGGAGTCATAGGTAAAGTTTTTTTGTAAACTATATGTTTCCCTTTTTTGACTAGTTTTAAAGTTTCATTATAAATTGCTTCTCTAGTGATGCCAAAATTCTTAGATATATCCGAAATTATCCCTGAATTTTCTGCGACTAATGCAAGCAGAATATGTTCGGTGCCAATGTACTCGTGATTAAGAAGTCGTGCCTGGCTCTCTGATTCTTTGATAATTTGCTCTTTCTCATTCAGGCCGACATCAGGATTGAAGTTTGGTTTTAAGAGAACGTTTTCAAATTTTACCCATTCGACTGCATCGTTAGGCTTATCAGTTTCATATTTATATTTATTTTTCCATTTACCCCAGCAAACACCGATTCTTATATCACAACGACTGAGCTTTTCATCGAAAGCTGCACCAAGCCATACAACTTTTTCATCCGCCGAATCCTTAACATATTTCGACTTTTCTCCACCGAAATTTTCACTTGTACTGAACAAACCTCCGCCATTTGTGTTTTTGAAATCTGTTGGAATTATACGGGAATCGACATCTTTTCCATCCAGACCACTGTATTTGACAGCAAACTTATAACCTTTTTCCCCATATCTCGGAAAAGCCCTTCCAAAGTCGTCATCATACGGGGCCTCTTCAAGCAAATCGCCATTCGGCACCCACCACTGCTTACCAAAACTCGGATGCTCACAAACCCCAATCAACTCAACCGTCACACCGTTTGTGAGAGTTGCCTTGTATTCCGACGATTTCTTGACCACTTTGACATGAAAATATCTGATTGGATCTTCGATTTTCGCATCCTCTTGCTCTATCATTGCTCCGGTGTACATCACAAGGTGATAAGGTTTGGAGGCCTCTTTCTCCGGCATCTTCGCGGCAAAAACAAGCGAATCATCCACTTTGATATCACCATCATAAAAGATCGCTCCTTGCACAGACGAACCCGAATTCAACATGCAGCTTACAATTTCGTGTTCGAGTTCCAACTTGGCGTTGTCTCCGTTTTGCAGCAGTTTATATGGCCCGGCCGCACCAGTTGAATAGCCCACAAAGACAGAATGGTCCAGATTACCGGAATCTGCCCAGGATGAAGCTATCCGGTATTTAGATGTGGGCTTGAGGAATTTAGATTTCGAAGTAAAAATGACATTACCGACATCACGGTTCTCACTGATTAGTCCAACAAGTTTCTCTGAATCAACCGAATAACCGACATAGTTCTTGCTCTGACTTTCAACAGGCTGTGCGATTACATCAAGCTGGTCGTAAACTTCCTTTTCAACTCCAGCCAACCACCAAACAACATGAAATTGTTTTTCTTTACTTTCTTCCAGTCTGTTTCCATCTTGTCTGAGTGCAAAATCTATGACCTTTTCCTTTTCTGAACCAAATAACTTCGTGTATAATCCTTTATGCTCACTCTTGTAACCTTTCGCTTCGGCCTTTATCCCGTGTTCCTCATACCAGGTAAGATAACTGTAATTGCCGTCCGAATCAGTGGTAGTAAATTGTTTGCCATCGGCGTATTTTTCTACATCACCCACTTTCGCCCCAGCTATAGGCAGCCCCGTTTCAGCGGCGGTAACTCTGCCCCTGATAACGAATTCCGGAGGACCCGACACACCTTTAGCCATTGGCAGCAGTATTGCGCCAACGACTAATATCATAACCAACCCAAGAAAGCCCAGCTTTGAGCTTTTCGGTAGCGGCCGCTCAAGCATACGCCGCACCCTTGACTGTAATGTGCTCTTCGATTCGACAACCCCGATTAGCCGCAAACTCAATGCCGGCCGCTCAAATGCCAGCTTCGCAACCCTCACTAATGTCTCCGGATAATCCCCGGCCTTCTCTCCCATCGCAACCTGCACCGCCTCGTCAACCGCCTGCTCGCGCACCCTGCGAATCACCGCATTGGCCGCCCACAACAGCGGATTATAAAAATATACAATCTGCAAAACTGTCTGCACCAGGTTCACCCACAAATCACCCCGACGTATATGCGCAAGTTCATGCATCAAAACCACCCGCAAACCCCCCGCCCCTAAATTCGGCCCCAAATCCTGCGGCACTAAAATTACCGGCCGAAATAATCCGCACACCGCCGGACTCGTCGCATTCGCCGATACCTTCAAACCGATTTCCCCCTTTACCCCCATCCGCCCGCAGCAGTACTTCAGCGTATCACCCATCAGCCCGTTAACCCCCCTGGCCTGGGCGACAAGCCCCAGGACAAAAATCGCCCGCTGCACCAATAATAACCCCATCGCTACAACACCGGCCAGCCACCCCAAAAACAACCACCCCTCCCACGTTACCGGCGTTATCGCCACAGCCGCCTCAGTAGCCTCCGCCGTCCCTGCCGGCTCAAACTCCCTCACCGGCAATGGTTCCAATCTCTCCACGCCAACGCTAACCTCGGCAGCTCCGCCTTCCACCAGCCCGGACTCTTGCTCCATTCCCACCAGCTGCGGCTCAGCAACTTCACTCACAACAGCCGGTATATCCTCCGCCTGCAAATATTCAAGCCGTCCTCCAAACCACTGTCCCAGGCTCACCGGCGTCGTCAGCGAAATCGGCAGAACCAGCTTCACCAACACCAGCATCCAGAGCCAGTACCGCAAAACCGCCCGCACTTTCCGCCGCAGCACAAAATCGCCTATCAGCAAAATCACTATCAGCACGCTCGACTGGACAAGCATCGGCCCTGCAAATCCAACAAACGCCCTGCCTGCCGAATTAATTCCCTCTAATATCGCATTCATAATAAAATCTCCGCTTATTAAGATGCCTGTTTATTTTTACTTTTCCCTTTCCCTTTTTTACTTTTTATCATCGCTTCCAGTTCCCTCAATTGTTTCTTGGAAAGGTTATTATTTTCCACTAAAAACTGCATCATCGGCGTAAGTGCCCCGTTAAACGCCCTTTTTATCATTCGCATAATCTCGCTGTTTTGTGCCTCCTTTTGTGTAATCGCCGGCCGGTAAAGGTAAAGATTGCGTATCTTTTCTATCTTCAAAAGCCCCTTGTCCGCCATTCGGTCCATCATTGTCTTGACCGTACTGTACGTCCACCCCTTTTCCTTCTCCAGGACCTCCCGGACCGTCGGTGCTGCGCACGGCTGTTTCTCCCACACCGCCTTTAATATCGCCCATTCGCCTTCGGTGAGTTCGTACTGTTTTTTTCCCATGACAATCTCCTTATCTTTAACTCCTTAGAGCTTACTCTACAATTGTAAAGATGTCAATAAAAAAAATAAATTTTTTTATAAATTTCCGCTTCCCTCCCTTTTTAAGCCCAAAAACCAATTAAATTTCCATCCGCGCAACTAATCCCGCCCAAAATCCCTTATCTCTGAACCTTATAGAAAAAGACAAGCGACGAATTTCGTAGGTAACTAAACAGATGAGCGTGCGTTCAGAAGAATAGGAAGTAAAAAAATATAAAACAACTGGTAAACAACAAGAAATAAGTAAAGACTTGATATAACTATACCGCTTATTGCGATTTTTCTAACCTTCAGGGGCTCTTGTTCGTTTTTGAGTTCTCTCAAAGATAAAAAGCCAAAAAGAACAGATACAATGGGGCAGATTATCAAAAAAATACCGAACAAAATAAAAGCCACAGTGTCTTCCAGTGTGTTGCTGGTAACGGGTTTAAACACAATCACAATAGCAATAGCAAACCATGTCACTAAAGCTAATCGCAGTGAGCGTTTTGCTTGTCTGCCCGGGTCGGCTCGTAAAAAGCTGTTTGAAGAATTTTGTGTTTCCAACTGTTCTCTCCAAATATATTTATACCATATTATCCTGTCTCCTCGAAATAATCAACAAAAGTGTAGTCGGGCTGTTGTTATATTTTATCCATATTTTTCACTGAGGATTTCTTCTTAATGACCTTGTATCTATAATGAGTGGATATAATATATACTGCCATCCTGCAACCAAAGCCCAAATATCTCATAAAATCCTATGAATTGGAGCCTTAGAACTTATTTTTTGCTCGCTGCCGCTAATTATTTTATCTCTGATTCAGGAACAATCGTAACACGCGACAGAAGACACGCCAATTAGGTGTTATGCATTTCAAACCTGCAAAATTGGAACAGCATCTTTCTGGCCTTCATCAACGATAACGTGGCAATTCATCAGGATGCTCAACGGGGGCTTCAGTGATTATGTTTAATCGTAACTTGCACGGGTCACTTCATCACTCATGGTCGGCGCGACAAGTGGCTTCCACGTAGAGTCCTCCCATGTCCCAAGGTAAGTGTGCATATCAAGATACTTTTGTGGTATAGGGTGTGTACCTATAACGACCTTGACCTCATACCGTTTTTCAAGAAAGGCTTTGAACGTTTCGATATAGGGACAGGGCGGATATCCAACGACCAGACCGGTAGCTAAATGAATAACCTCTGCGCCATTCTTTACCATCTCTTCGCCCGCGTATTCTATGTTGCCGCCGGGACAACCGTCACAAGTTGTAAAACCAACCAGCTCAACTTTGCTGTCCGTATATATACTGAAAGCCCCTTCTTTATTCCTCATCGCTCGCAAACATTTTCCACCCGCACAGCGGCGGTAGCGATCGCAGATTATTATTCCAATCTTTGTCTTTGAATCCATTTTAGCTCCTTCCAATTCTTATTTGGTCAATCGTCGCGGCGTTAGAACCGGGGCATAAAATCTCTTGAGATTTCCCGTTTAAGCCTTTACAAAACATAATTCTGTCCTTTCGACACCGTTAATTCTACAAAATCTCCCCTAAATCCAACAAGGAATTTATTTAAAATCTTTCCCCAGAACCCCCGTCAAACCATTTCAAATTAATTTTTTCCACATAATCACTGAATAACAGCTATTTAGTCAGCTTTTAACATAGTTGTATATATCTTTATGCAACTGTGAACGCAGGCAAGACAAGCTGATAAAGCTCGCTTTAAGTTGCTTGCTTGCCAAAAACACAAAAGCTGACTATACTCTACCCTATTTATCGTAAATGATTATCCTGTGTATCCTGTTATCCTGTCTAAAATAATTCATTTTAATTCTTTCTTCGGTTCTCCGTGGCCTCTGTGTCTAAAAAATTTGTGTCTTTGAGTCTTAGTGGCTCTAATATTCGCGGTTCACTTATTCTTCCCTATTTTACCCATCTTACCCATTTTAACATTTTACTACGTCTCTTCTTTCTTCTCACAGCCACCGCGGCGCTTAAGCGAGATTTTTGTCCGCTTTTAAAAAAGCAATGCGTTTTTTGCATCTTTTTTTAACTTTTTTTTCATTTTTTCTGCTTTTCCAAACTTTTTCCCTCAAGACCTGTTCTTTTTTTGCGTTTTTTTTATTTTTTCACCTCCCTGTTGCTCTCCTTTTGTGCGGACAAAAATCGTACAAAACGCGCTAGTATCCAAAGACGAAATGAGATTTTTTCAAAAATCTTTTTACTGCTTTAATCACAAACTGTTAAGCAAATTCCAGCACATCCGATTGCGCGAATTTTCGTATCAATTGCGCAAATCCATCTAATTATGGAGAGGGTCTTTTTAGCCCTCCTGATAAAAATTTGTGCCTTAGGTAGGTAGGAATTTATTAAATGATAACCAATCCGCGAACCACGGTCCACAAACCACGATCCAAGAACCATGAATCACGAATAGAAAAAACAAACCCAATTTTTCAAAAAAGCAAATGAACTCAACTCCTGCTATCACAAACCGTTATGTGCAAAAAACACCACTCCGCCGGTCTGAAAAACGAACCCAATTCAAACCCAATCAAAGCCGAACAAACCCAACCCCTCCCCTGTTTTTGGCACAAAAATTGGCTTCGAAAATAACAAACCGGCGAGAAAAGAATCCAGTTTGGCGTGTTTTTTACGAATCTTTGCAAAAAATACGCAAAACACCACCTTTTTTTATTCTTTTTCTACTCTTTTTCTTTCAAAAACCGCTCTTTTAAAAGTTTATAAGCTCCCGCTAAACCGCAGCACCCTCTCTTTTGTTCGCACCTGCCGAACCCTCGAATGTCCCTTGTTCACTGTGCTGCCAATTAATTGAATTCACCTTCAGGAACAATCGGCTCCCAGCGAACCTTCGCAGCCCCAAGCAAAGTCCCCGTTGCGTAAGCCAAATCAACCTCCGCTATTTGATATTCGGCAAGTGCCCGTATCTCCGCGCTTTGAGCATTGGCAAACTTCGTCTGGGCGTCAAGTACATCCGTAGATGTCCGCAGCCCCAATTCGAACTGTCGCTTCTCAGCCTCGAAAAGCCTCCCCGATAAAATTGAATTTTGTCTCGTCGCCAAAATACGCTGCCAGTTTGCTTCAAGCTGGTCTATCGCATTGAGAACCTCAAGTTCAATAAGCGCCTTGCGGTTCTCCGCAGTTACCAATCGCTGCCTCCGCTGATAAAACGCCTGTCGCAATCGACTTTTCGCCGCCTCATTTCCTAAAGGCACCAGCAGACTCACTCCAAGCCTGTGGTCCTCGAATCTCTTGTCGAAAAGCAAATCGTAAGTATCGCTCCGCGTCGCCCCCAGACCGTTAATATTATACGTATAATCAAGTGTAACCAAAGGTAGTGTTTGGTTGCGGCGAAAGTCAATCGTACTGACATCCTCCGCGATTTGCAGTTCCAGCTCAAGCATCTCCATTCGATTTTCTATGGCCGCTTCTACCGCCCGCTGTCCCTCCAATTTATAATGGATAGGGTCAGGCTCCGTAGAGGTTATCAGTATAGTCGGTGTCTGCATCTCAAGCTGTGGTTTATTAAGTATCCGCTTAAGCTCACGTTCCCTGTCACGAACACTGTTCTCGGCTACAATAATCCCTTCAAGCTTCTCAGCCACACCCGCCTCTGCTCGGATAATCTCCACCTGGGACCGCTCGCCGGAATCGACAAAGCGACGGGCCTGCTCAAGTTGCGCCTTCGCCAAATCATACTCTTGCTTGCGCACCTCCAATTCTCTTCTGGTCGCATAAAGACGCCAGTAAAAACGGTCTGCAACTGAAATTACTCGTATAATTTCAAGTTTCGTTCGCGCCTCGCTTATCTGTCGCTCATACTCGGCGATACGAATCCCGTAAGTATTAGTCCGCTCGCCCGCATTTCGCAGCAGCGGCTGGCTTATCGAAAAAGAAAGGTCCGAACCGTAAGATGGATTGAAGATAGAGTATATCGAATCCGTTTTTGTGCGATTGTCCGCCATGTCGAATGTCACCGTCCCGCCGGTTCGCAGCGGTACCTGGACGCCGAGATTGGTATAGCTATAATCAACACTCGAGCCGGCAATATCAAGGGTAGTCGCCACCGGTGTATCCGTCTTGATATACCCGGCCCGTGCATTAAAAGCCGCCTCAAACCGCGCCTCCTCTTCGCTCACCCGCTGAGCCGCGATACTTGGACTGATAAGCTGTACTTTAATGGCAAGATTATTTTCCAGAGCCAGCGCCCGGCACTTTTCAAGTGTAAGCTTAACATCTTTGGCCGCCGCTTCATTCACGTCCGCCGCAACTTTCTTCTCGCTCTCCATATCACGCAGCTCAAGCTTTTCTATCTCACGAAGTTTCTCCGCCGAAGCCTCCACCTCATAAAACTCCCCATAAGAAGAAAATCCTTCACAGCCGCCTGATAAAACCATCATAGCGAAAATAAAAACCACACAACATCTAAAACAAATCTTCTTATTCATGTCTAAGAGCCTCAATAGGGTCGAGTCTCGCCGCCTTAATTGCAGGAAACATCCCGAAAAATATCCCCACAGAACCCGCAAAACCAAACGAAAGTATTATTGCCCACACCGGAATATACGTCTTGTCCAGAACAGGATTTATTCTTGTTATCAACAACGTTAAAAGTTCCCCAACGCCCACGCCAACAAGTCCCCCTGCAAAACACAAAACTACCGCCTCAACCAAAAACTGTGCCAGCACCGCGGTCTTTTTCGCGCCCACTGCCTTGCGGAGCCCGATTTCACGCGTACGTTCCGATACCGACACAAGCATTATATTCATAATCCCAACCCCTCCAACCAGCAAAGAAATCCCGACAATACCGCCGGCAACCAGCGTAACAACAAGCGCTATTTCATTAAAAGTCTCCGTCGCGCTCTTAAGCGACTCCACCATGAATGTGTCCGGCTCACCCGCTTTGATTCGTCGCATACGCCTGAGAAAAAACTTTATCTCTGCAACAGCCTCTTCCAGAACTTCCGTTGTCTTGCTCTCGGCACGAGCATATATCCACGGCTCCCCAAACTTAAATGTCACCCTGTAAGGAATAAAGACCTCATATCTTTCCTCCCCGCCAAAAGCAAATAATTCTGGTCGCCGCTCTATTACCCCGACAATACGAAATGTATTATACCCTATTCGAATCGATTCACCGATGCAGTCTCTGTCCAGTCCGAGTTTGGCGCGAAGTTCAGGGTCTATCAGGCAGACCGGCCGGCTCTCGTCAATTATTGAAAACTGCCTCCCAAGCTCAATAGGACGGTTCTCTATCTCGTGCCACGATGGCTCGATCCCGCTGACCTGAACATTGCTAACCGATTTTTCTTCGTGTCGTACGGTCATCTGCTCTACTGAGCTTACCCGGCTGTATCGTTCCACTGAAGGACAATGTTCAACCATACCCTCAAGTTCTCTCGGTAAAAATCGTATATCCCACCACGGCATATGGCTTAATGGCCCTGAATCAGGACGCCTTGGATAAATCATTATGGTATTGCTCCCTAACATCTCCACACGGCTCAGAACTTTCGCCTTTAGACCGCTAAGGGCCGCTATCACCGCCGTAACTGAAGCAACACCGATTATGATACCGAGGGTTGTTAGTATAGACCTCGTCTTGTTCGCCCAGATTTGACTCAGCGCAAGATACGCACTCTGATAAAAAAGGCGTATAAAGATAAGCGGCCCCTGGAGTATAATCTTCATAAAGACTCACCCTCCGCATCATCTCCGTCCCCGCCCGCTCCTGATGGTTCCTGTTCATTCGGCTGGTCGCTGTAAATCCGCCCGTCACTCATTCGTATGATTCGCCTTGTATGCACGGCAACCGTCTCCTCATGAGTAACCATAATTATCGTCTGTCCCTCACTGTGAAGCTGGTCGAATAATTTGAGAATCCCCTCGCTGGTCTTCGTGTCAAGGTTCCCCGTCGGCTCGTCCGCTAATAAAATACTCGGATTGCAAATCAAAGCCCTGGCAATCGCTACCCGCTGCTTCTCACCCCCTGAAAGCTGGTTCGGCTTATGTTTGGCTCTATCACCCAGCCCAACCCTCTCAAGTGCTTTCCGGGCACGCTTGCGGCGAGATAACCAGCCGTCACCTGAATAAAGCAGCGGCAGTTCCACATTTTTTAACGCATTGAGTTGCCCAAGCAGCTCAAAAGATTGAAATACAAAACCGATTCGCTCATTACGAACACGCGCCAAAGCCCTGTCACTCAATTTCGTTGTGTCCCGTCCGTCCAGTTCATAATATCCCCCGCTGGCACGGTCCAGACACCCCAAAACATTCATCAGCGTGCTCTTGCCCGAACCGCTCGGACCCATCACCGCAACATACTCATTTTCTCCAAGCTCCAGGTCTATCCCGTCAAGAGCATGGATGCGTTCCACCCCTACCTTATAAATCCGCGTGACGTTCTTGAGCCGAATCATTTTACTCTCAGCTTCCTCCCTCATCGTTGACATCATTCACATCGGTCTCACTTTTCTTGCTTTCGGAGCCCTTTTTCGCTTTTACTTCGCGCTCGTCACGTAAAATCTTATCGTGCTTTAATCCGTCAAGTACCTTATAGGGCCCCACAACTATTCTGTCCCCTTCGCTGATTCCCGACGTTATTATGGTATGAGTCAAATCGCTCGCTCCTATCTTAACCGGTGTTACAACTGCCTTGCCCTCATTGTAGCGATAAACCACGACCGCGTGAATCTTGTTCTTGTCAAGTTCCAGACAATTGTCACGAATCTCCAGGGGCAGACTATCCACCTCCCGCGCAAGCACCGCTTGGCTGGGCACCTTGATGACATCCTCGTGCTTGCGGGTCTCAATATCAACATCAGCCGTCAAACCAGAGTACAGCTTCGCCACGTTAGGGTCGTCATCAAGCAGTATCTCCGTCCTGAAATATTTCGTCCTGTTAACCGACAGCCTGTGCGTCAATGCAATCGAATCAACCACTCCCGTAAACTCAATGTCCGAAAAGGCCTGAACATAAACCTTGGCACGCTGCCCAACCTCTAATTCTCCGATATCCGCCTCATCAACCTGTGCCACTACCAGCATCTGGGACAAATCCGCCACTTCCACAATTATCGTCCCCGGATTGTTCATCGTCCCTGTCATAACAAGCTCACCAACCTCTGCATTAAGCCGCGTAACTATCCCGTCGATAGGAGATAAGATAGTAGTATAACTCAATGATTCCTTAGCCTGCTCAATTCTCGCATCGGCCGCCTCAAGGTTGTGCTGCATTACAACAAGATTCAGCTTCGCCGCCTCCAGTGAGTATTGCGCAGCCGCATATCCCGCCTTCTGCTCATCAACCCTGCTCCGGGCCTCATCGAAAGTGGACTCGCTTATATCTCGGGATTCATACAGCCCCTTCTGACGTTCCAAATCCCGCTCCGCCTGTTTCAGCGAATCTCCAAGACCTTTAAGGTTTGCCTCCTGACTGGCGATTCGCGCTTTTTCAACTTCAACCTGTGCCGCCTGCGCCGAACGGGAAGCCTCCGCCGAACGCAAATTGCTTTCAAGGTCCTTGGCATCCAGCCGAACCAGCACCGACGCCGGTACCGGAGGCGTTACCGACGCATCTCCGCACGTTACAACGTCCCCCTCCTCGTAAGGCAGTTCTATAATCCGCGCTGAAACCTTCGCGCTTATCTCAACATTTGTCAGCGGCTCTATCTCACCCGGAGCGCTGATAAATTCAACTAACTCCCCGCGCCGCACCTCTTCAAGCCGCACTTCCACACCCTTCTCGCCGGCCTTGCCTTTGTGCTTAACAACCCCCATAATCACAAGAACCACAACAACCGTCACTATAACCGTGATAATAACAATGCGGGATTTTTTCACGTGATTACCCTTTCTGCCAAATTTCACTCTGCGTCCGGATTTTTCTTTTCCAAACCTGGCTTAAAATGAGTTTCTCCCTGTCATCCTTGCCAATATACAATATCTGCCAAACCATTATTATACACCAATACTGGCCTTCTGTCCACTAAAAGCTCGTTTATTAGCTCACAAAACCTACTCTAAACGCCGGTCCTCAACTACATAGACGCATTACCCTCCCCGAACGTTACAAACCTTTTATAATTTTCTTAACCTAAAATTGTTACCGTTTCGTTACGGTTTCAATCTTTTTTCAGGATTTTGAAACTTTTTGAAAAATTATCCCTCCCCCATTTCCCACCCCCAAAAACCAATCAATTGTCAGTTTGCCGGATTCAGGACTGCAACCTGTTCATCCGTCAAATGTTCAATCCATTGTCACAGTTGAGATTTTAATTTGTCGTTTCTATTTGTCCTTAAGTGAAACTTTGGCTTTCTCCATACCTTCCCTGGCCTGCTTATTATCCGGCTCAACTTTCAGCCACATTTCATAGTATTTTATGGCCTTGTCATATTCCTTCTTCTCCATATAAACTTGTGTCAGGCCGTTAAGTGATGCCGTAGCTCCCGGCTGAGCAGTTACTGCCTTCTCCCACCATCCAATCGCCTCCTCAATATTACCCTGTCCATGCACAATCCATCCGAGCCCGTTAAGTGCCGCTGAGTTTTCAGGATTGAGCTTGATGCATTTTTCAAATGAATCTTTTGCGTTTAGTTTTTTGCCCTGATTCAACTGCGCCCAGCCGAGACCTTGATAAGCGCCGTCCGCCTCTGGATTATTTGAGATTGCTTCCTTAAACTTCTCCTCGGCTTCGGCCAGTTTCCTTTGCCCCCACATCCTCCAGCCTTCCGCAGTTAGATTCTCAGCAGCGAGTTTATCACCTTCGCCCTTCGTTTCATCCGACTCTCCTAAATAAGTCACTTCAAGTTCATCAAACCAGACCGTCCCCGGACCGTAAATCTGCAATCCAATTACAATACTTTTGGTATTCTCTGGAATTTCCACCGTGCCCGAATACTTTTTCCAATTGTGATTGGCAGGCGGTACTCTCTCCTCTTTTTTCTCTCCGATATAGGATACCCACTCGTGCTTTATCCACTCGCTGTTCTTATCTAAAAATAGAACATCAAGAATCGCTTTCGTAACTTTTTGTGCCTTTATTTTTGCTGAAACTGCCAGCTTGGAAGCATCTGATTTATGCTCAATCTTTCGTGTCCACTGGGCAATCGGAAAATACTTGTTTGCAGTCTTCTTAAGGCAAAGACTCGCTCTGCCGTCACTGCCGTTATTCTTGTCCCAGATATATTTAACACCAGGAACATTATTGCCTTTCTTCCACCCTGCCGGCACTCCTGCCCCATTCTCAAAACTATCCTTAAAATCCACTTTGTGAAGAGACTGAGTATCCTTTTGTTCTATAACAGCCCTAATCATCCATTCACCGTCATTAAAAACAGCCATCTCTTTGCCGGGCAGGCCGGTATAGGAATTGCCGCTGGAACTATCATCATAATGAACATAAACGCCTTTTGTCTGCTCAGGGTTAAACCCGGCACAAATCACAAATGTTGATGGAACCGCGACAGGCTTCACCCTGAATGTCACCCATTTTGTTTTTTCCCTGGTAAAGCGCGAATACGGAAATTCAAAATCCTCAATCACATTGAACTCTTCGTCGCACACCCAGATGTGAAAATCTTCTTCTGGCGGCCTCGGATACCCATACCGCGAGCCGTAGATGGAAACCGTCTTTAGAATACAACCTTCGCCGGGCGCATCTAACATAACCGCATGACCGCTGCCGGCTATACTTTTCCTGCCCTCGCTTGACCCGTCATCAACTGACAGCTTGACCATTTTCCCTCCCACACGGCTTGGGCCTCTGGTGCTTCTGGCTGCCTTTTGCTTAGACCGTGCATTTATCTCCTCTGCCGGCTGCTGCTGGTAACTTTTCAGAATATCCTGCGGTGTGGGAACAAAGTACAAACCGCCAATCTGTTGTTTGTCGTTATAAACCACTTTTACATCCATAGGTCCCTTCTCAAATTCACAGGTAACAAGAACAATATCAGAACCCAGAAACTTTTCCTCCCGAACGCCAAGCTGTTGTTTGAAAAGGCCGGCCTGTCCCGTTGTCGCCTTCCATATCTCTCCGAGCTTTTTCGCTGGCATTGCGCCTTTCATAGTTGAATCAAAGCTTTTCACTGCTTCTGAAAATTCCTCCTCGACCAATAGTTCTACAAGTTCTTTGGCTAATGTTGTCGGCTCTTTCTTCTCCTCCTCCGTAGCACCCTGTGCATTTGTTAGAACCACGCAGCTTAATACCGTCAAGAGAACAGCTGCCAATACCGACCACCGATATGAACCTTTTTTGAATCGTGCAATCATTGTAATTCTCCTTTTCAACTGAGATTTATCTTCCAGTATACCCGCCAGGCCCGGCAGCCGCTGAGGCTGAGAAAACCTCTCCAGCAAATGAACAATCGTCTGCCCGTATTCACAATACTTATCAGCCTGCCCGCGCGAAAGTGCCAGTGCATCACAAGCCAGTTCCCTGTCTATCCTCATCCGGTGGAAACCATACCATACCAGCGGATTAAACCAGTGTATAACCTGGCATACCGCCATCAGCCAGCCGAATCCGATATCATGCCGTTTCAGGTGAGCTAACTCGTGCAGAAAAACATTCCTCAATTCTTCATCTCTGAGCGACTCAATTATACCCGCTGGCAGCAGCAGTCTCGGCCGAACAAAACCAAATAGAGCCGGGCTCTTAATCCTCTCTGTTACAACTACGCCTAAAACCGTCTGTACACCCATTTGCTGCTTACAGTCTTCCAGCAAGTCAAGAATTTTCTGCTTTGTCAAAGGCCTTTGGCGTTTAACAATCCTCCACAAACTAAAGTTACCCGCCAAAACATACACCCCCAGTAAAAAAGCTCCACCAAGCCAAAACAATGACAGTATTTCCGCTGCCCCTAATACTAAGCGTTCTGTCGGTTTAGACCATACCTCTATCTTCGGGCCGGCATCCATTATTTCAGGAACCCCCGCTGGCATTGACACAACAGTATCTGCGTCAATATACGCTAAAGTTGGCACAGCCTTGTTTATCTCATTTTGCCCCTCTATTCCTTTGACCTTCAAGTCGGGTATCAGGTTAAACACGCTCATCCTGCTCTCAGGGGCCCACGGCATTAGCATCCGAACCAGCAATACTATCCACAGGCAATAATGCCATCTCGCCTGCAGCCTCTTTTGCAGAATCGCCTTTATTATCAGAATCAGGCAAACCAACAAACTTATCTGAGCCGTTGACCGCAGTACCCACCCGAAGAAAAAAGATAACTGTTCGAAAAAAGTCTCCATCATTATGCCCTCTCTTTCCGCTCCAGAATTTGCTTTAGCTCTTGTATATCTTCTGGCGACAAATCGTCGCTCTCCAAAAGGGCCGCCAGCATCGGCTTGGTTGCCCCACCGTAAACACGCCGCAAAAAAGAACGGCTTTCGGCTTTAATGCACTCTGACTCTGCCGCCAGGGGATAATAGTGATATTCCCTGCCCTTCTTTTCATATCCTAGCGCTTGCTTTTTCACCAGCCGGTTCAAAAGGGTCTTTATGGTCTTGGGTTTCCAGGTGGTTCTAAGCGACAAATCTTCCACAATTTTATTTGCCGTCCTCGGACTCTCAGCCCACAGAAGTTTCATCACCTGCCATTCTGATTCTGATATTCTCGGTATCTTTTTCATAACAAATCCCTTAAAAGATTACATTTGTAATATATTAAGTATTACGCTTGTAATCTAAAAGTCAAGCAAAATCCTAAAATTTTCTAAAAAAATTTTATAATCCCCGTTTTTAGCTCAAAAACTTAATACACCAAGCTCAATCCGGAACTCTGAACAGAAAAAATCCACCCTGCGCAAAACAATCCCATCTCCAAATTCGAGTAGTGTGAAAAAAACCGCAAATTGTATTATTCAGCCAAAAGCTGTACCAGCCACCCTTCGAGTTCACTCGCAGCAGGAGATATCCGCAGTATCCCGTCCTTATCGATTAAATAATACGCCGGCTGTGCCTTAACTTCATAAACTGAATACATCGCTCCCTCGCTTCGTAGACCCCCCCTCGGAACCCCAATTCTCCCTTCCTCACGGTACCGCTCTTCCGGCGGCATCATTCCCCGCACAACATCTGCTGCATCATCGATACAAAACGGAAAGTTTACCTCATATTCCTCTAAAAACTGACGGATGTCATCTTCCCTCTCCTGCGTATCGATATACTTATGCACCCCAATCACACCAAGCCCGCTGTCCCCATATCTCTCAATAATATCCTTAATTTGTTCAAGGTCACGCAAATATCTCAGTTCCTCTGTCTGTTGAGGATATCCCTCAAAATCTATACCGACCTGCAGCAAAACTACACGTCCTGCAAAATCTCCCAGCGTAAAGGGTTCCCCGTTCACCCACTCTCTCACAAAAAGCCCCGGCGCCGCCCTGCCGTACCAGTCATAAGCCGGCGGAAACATCTGAATATCAAGCTCATTATTCAGCCCAGCACACCTGTAACCAAACCGATTGTACCCATACCCGTCCAGGTAAGCCTCTACCTCAATCTGCACGCCTTCCGGCAGACCCTGCAATTCATATCGCCCGCTTGCATCGCTTGTAATTTCAAAAGTCCTTTCTCCGGCACTGACCGTAACCCTCACCCCGCCCATCACCTCACCATTCTCATTGACAACCAGCCCCCCAAGAACACTGTCCCACCGGGCAATTGTTCCGGAAACGCCCACCTCCTCAAGTGTAATTCGCCCCAGGGCCAGATTGCTACCTGCCTCAAGCCCTTCCAGCTTGATTGTTGTTTCAGATTCCCCTTTCTTAACTGCCAACTGAACCTCTAATCCCATAGGTATGGAAAAGATAGCGAAAACCCCGTTACCCTCAATCTCAGTCTGCCACGGCGCTTCACCAATATCCCCGCCATACATCTTTCCGTCTTTATCAAGTACCGATATTTCTAATTCAAAATCACTGACCGGATTGTCCTCTCCGTCCAGAACAAATCCGCTGACATTTGCCGGCGGCATGACTAAAATCTCCGCATTGTTCGCATCGTAATTCTCACCCCATATAAATAAACACCCCAATTCCCCGTCATTACTGAACGCCTGTCCGAAAACCTCTCCTGTTCCCGCATAAGTTTTTCTCTCGAGTGTAAAGCCGCCATCTTCCGCCGTCTCTACTCTTACTCCACCTAAGATAACCTCACCTCGAACAGTATTACCGTTGTCATCAACCAGCCGGCACTGAATATATTCTCCCGTGTCTCCCAACTTGCTTGCGCCCACACCCTCCTCGCCTACTCCGGCCTCTTCTTCGTCAAGTCGCCTGTCGATTTGCTTAATCGCCGTTGCAAAAGGATTGTCCGCATCCCCGCCGCCGTATTCTGTACTCAATTCCTCCAGAGCATCAATCGCACTCGCATCCCCGATTTTACCAAGATATATCGCCGCCGCTAACTTGTTTGCCATTTCACCTTCATAAAGCACATCAACCAGCCCGTCAACGTCACCGTCCAGATACATATCCTCGATTCGCTTCAGCTCAGCCTTAACTTCCCTCGCTGTCCGTCCTGCCTCAACTCGCGGTATCGGCCGAACTCTTTCTTCTGTCTTAACTTCTCTCTCTACTTTTGGCGCCTCTGGCGGCCTTACAATTTGAGCTTCTTCTTTCTGGCTCAGTCCTGCATACAATATAAAACCTGCCAAAACAGCTATAATCAAAACCGTCGTCACAAATAATATCACCCTGCTTGTCATAATTACTTCGCAAACCTTCACCCATCCCATCCCGCGGGTTTCCGTCGATTCGCCAAGTGCCGAAAGCGCATCGTTAAGAATTCGCTCATCCGTCTCTGCCGTGGTACTGCGCCGCAATCCCCTTACTAATTCTTCTATATTACCTGTTGGCTTCATTCTTGCATCTAATAGCTTTCGCAGTGCATCAAGCCCATAACGATATCTGCCCTCCACAGTACCGGCCGAGACATTCTGCATCCTCCCTATCTCGCCGAAATTCATTCCCCCCATAAGATGAAGAATTACTGTATTGCGCTGCTGTTCCCCAACCTCTGCCAGTGCCTCCGCAACTATATCCGATTCCTCACTCTCCATCAACCGCTCTTGGTCACCCTCCGGACCCGAAAGCATTGGTCCGGTACTGTCAAGCCCCACAACCTTGTACATCTTCTCGCGAAACTTGCCCCGAACCTCCTCAATTACGCAGCTTATTAAATAATTCTTTAAACTCCCGTAAAGATGGAACTGACCCGCACCTTCAGCGAAAGATACAAAAACATCGTGAAGAATCTCCTCCGCCGCCTTGGCGTCGTTCAAAAGGCACGTCCCTATCAACAGAAGCTGGTCCTGGTATTTACCATAAATCTGGCGCAGGCTCTCGCCGTCCCCGCGCTTCAGTTTCCAGACAACAAGCCTATCGTCAAGCATATTACCTCGACCAAAAACCTTAAAAACAATATACTCAAATTATATAACGGCCGCCACACCGATTTTAGTGAAAATTAAATAACCTTATTTTTGCCGGCTCCCCACTTTCTGCCGCTAAAACCCCGTTTTTTGCAAAATTACCCACTTTCACAAACCCAAAAAAACTATTTAAAAATGGTTGACATTTCTTTATCTCAGTTTTATATTGTTTGATGAATAATTAAGGGAAGTGGCTAAGGGACGGTTCAAAATGTACTGTTCGTGCTCATTTATTCGGGAGCTTTGTTCGAAAAGAATTGCTCCCTATCCGGAAAGAAACCTTCGAAAACAATTTGCCTTAGGCCCGTAGTAAAAATTCAAATACACCTCTTTTAGAGTAGTTCCAACCACATAAACTTTATTAACTTTTTTAAGGGGAGTCTATTATGAGAAGGGTAATAAATATCTCAATTTTATTGTCGTTGTTCGTTCTCTCCGGCTGCTATAGCTGCAAAAGCTGGAACGACTTCTGGGGAACCGGACCAGTAGAACCGGGTTGCGAGCATAAGTTCTTTCTCGATAGGGATTGCAGGCCTATGGCTAAAGCGGTTCCAAAACCGCAACCTGTAAAACCAAAACCCGCTCCTGTTGCCAGGCCAGCTCCGGCGCCAAAAAGTCCGTGTGGTCCATATAATGTATCAAGAAATTACCCTTGCCGGGGCTGCGCAATTATCCGGCTGGATAAAACAATGCCGGCCGAAGTGCAGTTAAATGCACCATTCGAATACACCATCAAGGTTTCAAATGTAACCGACATGATGGTTGCTGATATTGAGCTTAAGGAAAAGCTTCCTGAAAACTTCAAATTCACAAGAGCAACTCCAAGCCCCGAAAAAGAGGAAAACACACTTACCTGGAAAATGGACTCACTCGGACCGGGGGAAAGTAAGCTCATTACTGTACAAGGCTCCGCCTCTACCACCGATTGCCTTAAACACTGTGCCACCGTCACTTATGTTGTGCCGGCGTGTGCCAATGTAACCGTTGTTGAGCCTGAGTTAAAATTGGCCAAAACCGCTCCGGACGAGGTCCTCTTGTGCGACCCTATACCCATAAAGCTGACTGTTACTAATTCAGGAAGCGGCAACGCTAAAAATGTTAAAATCACCGATACCCTTCCTGACGGCCTCAAGACCTCTGATGGTCGGACAAGACTCGTTTTTGACGCTGGTACTTTGACAGCAGGCCAGTCAAAACAATTTTCTGCTTCACTAATGGCACAAAAAACCGGTAAATATGTCAATACTGCAACGGCAACTTCAGAGGGCGGTCTCAAAGCTCAGGCCCAGACTACGACAATTGTTCGCCAGCCCGTTTTACAAATCAGTAAGAGTGGACCTGAAAAACGCTACCTTGGACGGTCAATTATTTATGAAATCACTGTTTCGAACAAAGGTGACGCTTCTGCAACAGAACTTGTTCTTCAAGACAGCGTACCTATGGGTGCGAGGTTTGTCTCAGCTACCGACGGAGGCAGGCTGATGCAGAGTAAAGTTGTATGGAATCTGGGTACTCTTTCGGCCGGAAGATCGCGAACGGTCAGTTTGACATTGATGCCTGAAAGGGCCGGTACTATAAACAATACGGCGATGGCCAAAGCTACTTGCGCTGAGGGCGTGCGCGATTCGGCAAGGACTGAGGTGGCAGGCATTCCGGCGGTATTGCTTGAAGTTATAGACATTGATGACCCTGTCGAAGTGGGCAGTCAAACAACTTATGTAATAGTCGCCACTAATCAGGGCTCTTCTCCCGGAACTAACATCAGTATTGTTTGCACCCTGGAGGATAACGAGCAATATGTATCGTCAAGCGGCGCAACTTCCGGAACATTTAGGGATGATACTGTTACGTTCGCGCCTTTACGCAGTCTTGCTCCACAGGCTAAAGCAACCTGGCGTGTTGTTGTAAAAGCTATGAAGGCTGGAGACGTCCGTTTCAAGGCTGTTATGAATACGGATCAGATTGACCGTCCCGTTCAGGAAACAGAGGCTACGCATCTATACGAGTAGGAAGGTATACATTAGGGCGCCACGGCGTTATCATCGCCGTGGCGCCTTAAAATTATAACACACTCTCTTGTCAAAGAGCTAAGTTCTTTACACAATAGCTGTAGGTTAACATGTAAAATAGTAAGCAACTATACTTGAAAGGACATAAAAAATGACCAAACCAATGGAAAAATTTATCTTTATTTCTCTGGCCCTGTTATTGTATACTTTGCTTGGTCTCAACGGCTGCAAGGATACTGAAAAAGAAAATGCGATAAAAGAAGCTGCTGAGGCAAAATCTGAGTTGGCAACTGTCCAGAGTATTTTGGAAAAAACCAAAATGCAAAGAGAAGAACTGGAGGCAAAGGTCAGCGAGGTTACTGAGTCCCTTAATGCGGCAAAGGCTAAAATGGAGACTCTTATACAAAGTGGTGCTCAGGCTGTAAACTTCAAAGAAAAAATCGATGAACTAACTACGCAAAAAGACAACGCCCTCGCAAAAGCTGCTGATTTACAAACTATGGTTCAAACTTTACAAACTCAGTTGCAGCAGCAGTTGCAAAAGATTACTGGACTCGAAGGACAGAATAAAAAGCTCCAGCAGATAATTGATGAACTCAAAAACAGACTCGGTGCTGACGTTCAGATACCTTCGATTCCAAATCTATGACCTGCGTTTCAGGCAACGTTAGAGATTATGGCATGGACATGATTTCTTGCTACATTACGCCGTACTGGCGTATTGTAACGTGAATATAGCCGTTTGAAATACACTTATAATTTTTGAAAGGAGTTCTTAATATGGAAGAATCTACTCTAAATATGGAAACAATTCTCACAACAATCTATCAATACCTCGCCCAATACGGCTTGAAAATTTTAGGTGCCATAATAATTTTTATCGTCGGAAAATGGCTCGCTAAAATCATCTCGCAAATCACTGAAAAAGCCCTCATCAAGGCAAAAATCGAAAAAACTCTCGCAAAGTTTGTCAGAAATCTCACAAACATAGGTTTGTTAATCTTCGTTGTCATCGCAGCCCTCGCAAGTCTCGGCGTCGAGACTACTCAGTTTGCTGTGGTCATCGGTGCCGCCGGTTTGGCTATCGGCCTCGCACTGCAGGGCTCTCTCGCAAATTTTGCCTCCGGTTTTCTGATGATTGTCTTTCGTCCTTTTAAAGTCGGCGATTTTATCGAAGCCGCCGGAATAAAGGGAACCGTTAAGGAAATTCAGATTTTTAACACCATCTTAAGCACCCCAGACAATCTTCGTGCAATTATCCCCAACGCACAAATAACCGGCGGCAACATTATAAACTACACCGTCAACGGCAAAAGACGAGTCGACCTGGTAATCGGAATCTCCTATGAGGACGACCTCAGAAAAGCAAAAAAAATCATCGAAGATACCCTTGCCGCCGACCAAAGAGTTCTCCAGGACCCCGCACCGACTGTCGCCGTCTCCGAACTCGCCGACAGCAGCGTCAATTTTGTCGTCCGACCATGGGTCCCCCCAGCCGATTACTGGAACGTCTATTTCGATACCATCGAAAACGTCAAACTCGCTCTCGACAAAAACGGCATCACCATTCCGTTCCCACAGAGAGATGTGCATATGATAACAGAAAGCTCTTAAGTTAACACTAAACTTAAAAGGATAAATATAATGAACACAATTGATAAATCCCGAATGATTTTTATCTGCCTTTCCCTGTTATTCCTCGCCTCCTGCTCACAGGTCGCAATCACCGGCAGAAAACAGCTAAACCTCGTCCCAGACTCCCTGATGAACACAATGAGCTATCAGTCTTACGCCGAGTTCCTCACCGAAAATCAGATCAGCTCCGACACTCAGCAGGTCGAATTGGTCAAACGTGTCGGCCTGAGAATACAAAAAGCCGTCGAAACATATTGCGCCGAAAATAACCGCGCCGACCAGCTCGACGGATACAAGTGGGAATTCAACCTTATACAGGATGATTCCGTTAATGCATGGGCAATGCCAGGAGGAAAAGTCGTCGTATATACAGGCCTGATGTCAATCGCACAAAATGAAGCCGGCCTTGCCGTCGTCGTCGCGCACGAAATCGCTCACGTCATCGCAAGGCACGGCAGCGAGAGAATGACTCAGGGCCTCCTTGTCGAGCTTGGAGGAATGGGACTTTCTGCCGCATTGGAAAGTTACCCCACCGAAACACAGGAATTGTTTATGAAGTCATATACTGTCGGCTCTCAATATGGCGTCCTCCTGCCATACAGCAGGGCTCACGAGAACGAAGCTGACCACATGGGCCTTATCTTCATGTCAATGGCCGGATATGACCCCCACGAGGCCGTCTCTTTTTGGGAAAGAATGGCCGCCGCAAAGCAGGATGCATCCGCCCCGCCGGAATTCCTAAGCACACACCCCGCAGACTCCACGAGAATAAGAAAAATCAAGGAGCTTATCCCGACAGCTATGCAATATTACGAAAAACCCTAAAACCCGAACTTACAATACGCCTGGCCTCTCGACGTTGGCAGATATCAATAAAATATCATGGTTGTCGAATAACATCAAAAAAAGGTGTTCTCCTCTGTTCCACACAATCTACCGCATAAAGGTACATCGCCGCCGACCAGCTCTGCCAGTCCTGACCCTGTGGAGTTCCGTCCTGGGCTCGAATCCATTCGTTAAAACCGAACTCGACTTCAGCTTTTCTTGCCGGCTGAACAATTCTACTTAAAGCAAGAAGTTTTTTTTCAGCAAGATGGAATTTTTGTGCGGCAACCAAGGCAGCGATATAGAAGCCGCAAACAAAGGGCCATATCCCCCCGTTATGATATTCGCCGGGCTGATTATACTTTTCATATCGCGGCATCCAGTCGGGGTCGCCTTTTCTGATATAGGGGAAAAAATTCGGCGGCAAATCAACGGCAAGTTCTTCTGTTTGTCTCATTGCTTTACATTCGGCCTCAATCCATGCGATGAGTTTATCAGCCCTTGAAGGTCTTGCGATTCCGGACAGAATTGCCAGGCTGTTGCCTAATAAGTCAAATCTTTCGCTTCGATATACTTTATATGACCAGAGAGCATAATAAGGCTTAGACCTTAAAACGAGGCCTTCGTGAACATGGTGGTTCTGCCTGTCTCCTTTAACGGTGAATCTTTCCATCGCGTGCTTAATATTTTCGGCCCTTTCATGCAGGCCAAATAACTTTAGATAAGTGTAAACAATGGTGTTGACAAACAAGCCATATCCAAGAACCCACTGTTCGTCGCGCCAGTCACTGGTTGGAAGCTGGGCTACAAGATAGCGGTTTGCCGGACTTTGATATTCCATCCACTTCATAGCTTTGTGAACCGCGTCTTCGAGAAAATCATTTTCTTCCATCTGCTTGCGATAAATTCCAACGACCATAAGAAACAAGGGTGTTGTATCGCTTGAACCTCTGTCCTGTGGGTCATGAACCAAAGAGGGAATATGTCCATGCGAGGATTGATTTTCGGCTAAGGTTACCAGGACTCTCCGCAAAGATTTAAGCATCCTTTTGTTTTTTACAGTCAATATACCCAGCGAACATATCATCAAATCTCTGGTGTATGGTTCAGGATATGCCCATCCCGCAGTTCTTGGCAGGTTTCTATAAGAGCCGTGATTATTATGCAGCAGCACTTCCAAGGCAGCCTCTTTTGCTTGTTCAATCAGTGTTTTTTCGTTCTTTCGCATTTATGAGATTCCGAGTTTCTTCGAAACGATTTTAACAAATTTCTTGGCGACTACACGATAGTCAAATAATTCTATCGCACGTTTTCGGCCGGCTTCGCCCATCTTCTTTCTCAATTCAGTATCCTGCATCAAATCCATTAAGTAATTTGCAATATCATGTACACTGGCACGAAAGTCGACTGTCCTTGGCTTCTTAAAAACTACCCTATGTCCTGGTTCGTAACCGGACTCATCTCCCAAAGTTGTCTCTCTCATTCGCACTTCCTGGGCGATATCCGCCAGAAAAGCCGTCTCTCCATGAATCATAGTGTCCAGCATTCCCATGGCTTTAATACCAACGACAGGTTTTCCGCAGGCATTTGCTTCAACCTGTATCATGCCGAAGCCCTCCAGTCGAGACGGAGCGGCGTAAATATCACAGGCTGCCAGTAAATACGGCATGAAATTTCGTGAGATCACACTGGATGTATAGACGACATTTTTTTCAATGCCAAGCTGTGTTGCTAATTGCATATCAATCAAATTCTGGGCCTCTGTTCGCTCTTGCGGCCAGACTTTACAGACATATTTCCAGTCCGGTGCCTTTGGATCATTGATTGCCATTGCCTGCATAACTTCTTGCGCTCCTTTAGAAGTTGCATCTCCGCCAACGGTCAATATCATGACCTGGTCTTCGGCAACGCCCAAGGCCTCTCGCACAGTCGATACTTTGGGGTTGTTTTTATCACATGGACAAAAGGCATCAGTATCGCAGCCCACTGGAAGCACTTCAATGTTCTTGCCGCTTAATCCATCACGCATATACATTTTCTTAACCCATCGTGAGGTCACTAAAATTAAAGGCAAAGACTCAAGAATTTCCTGAAAATTAGCGATATAACCATCCGCCACCAGCCATGGAACAGATTGGACTCCATATCGCTGGGGATGCATAACCAGATGTGGGGTATGCCCCCAATAGCCAACACCGAGAACCACATCCGGCTGAAACCATCGATAATACCACTCTTTTTCCTGAGCCGATTCAAAATTTACAGGAAAAACATCCACTCCCAATTCCTGCAAACCTCGGTACATCAGGGCTCCCTGTGTCGCAAGCCCGCCCGTGCATGATGGATAATCAAACAAAACCAATACTTTCATTTTCTTCGAGCTCCTACTATTTCAGTCTTCACCTTTTTTAATCCCTTCTGAAACACCAAAAAGTCTCTTTACGGCCGGTAACCTTCGCCTCGAAGCTCTCCGGACCAAAACCGTAAATATTGGTAACAATATTATATTTCTTTTCCCAGATTTCTTCCGGCAGCCTCACAAATACGTCCGCATCCGGTATCGGACGGGAAGGATACTTACCCCCGCCGTCCTCGTAAGCAAAACGCCAGACTTGCTTGGCAAATAATCTCTCGCTCTCCCACAGCGCCACAACTGCCTTGCCGGTTTCCTCATGTCTCAAATGACGGGTGTACTCTCCCCAGATACCGTGAGTGATTATGAGGTCGAACTTATCGGAAGGCAGAAGCTCCATTATAGTATTTTGAATATTACGGCTGTTCTGCGGATTCTGTTCCGGCCCGTCGTCGATATCACCAATCACACCCTTTCCTCCAAGTTCTTCTACTGCCTTAAAAAACTTTTCTCGCCGCTCCGAATCGCTTTTTCGGCAAAGGCTTAGTATCGTCCACTTCGCATCGGGATGAAGAAGAATTGTCCCCCCGCACCAAATCGTCTCGTCATCCGGATGTGCTGCTATCACTGCACATGTGCTGTTTTCTTTTATGTAGCTCGGCCTTTTGAAATCTTTCATTTTTTGCGCCTGTTAATTCATGGTATTATTACACGGTAACTTAAGTATAAAATTCTCTAAAACTGAATTATGCCTTAGATATCCCGAATATCTCATGCATTCCAACGATATCTATTTCCCTTTTCTAAACGGCGGGAAAAGACCTTTAAGATTATACTGAGACCACCATCTTTTCCTCAATGGGAATATCCCCTTCTCCACAAAACCTACTTCCTCTATCGTATAGAATGATTTGGGATTAAACTTCTTGATAAGCCTCGTAACTTCCTTCACTTCCCTCTTTGGAACGATGGTAAAAACAACTTTCACCTGACCGGCCGTGCCATGACCATCAACGCTCGTAACGCCATAATCCGATGATCTTAAATATTCGACTAATTCTCCTGCGTCTTTTTTTGTTACAACTCTTATCATCACCAGGCCCAGCGAAAGCCTTTCTGCTATCCATATCCCGACGAAATTGCCCATTGCAAAACCTCCGGCATAGGCTATATAGCACACCGGATTGGAAAGGTTCTTCATTATCTGGCCTATCGCAAGAAGCCAGATTATTATCTCAAAAAAACCAAGCATCGGCGCAAGGTATTTTAACCCCCGAGAAATAAAAATAACCCGAATTGTCCCGAGGCTGACATCGGCAACTCTTGCCATAAAAATCAAGGCCGGTAATAAAATCCAGGCATAGTAATTGAAATCCGGTATCATTGTAATCTTTCAAAGTAAAACCATAAATCATGGACTCATTTGGCTTCGAATATTTTCCAGCTTACCGAATAAGACAAGTTCGTCGCTTTTTTGTATCTTTGTATCAGCAGACGGGTTTGGTATAGTATCATCGCCCCGAAGAATTGCAAGAATAGTAATATCATTTTTTCTTAATTCAGATTCGGCAAGCCTTTTGTCAATAAGAGCATTACCGCCAGCCACTTCAAGCCTGGTTATTCCGTATCCCCCTGTCAGCAGGAGAAGTTCTTCGAATGATACCGGCTTGAAGAATTCCTTTTTCAATATCTTCTTTCTCAGAAACTTTGTCAGTTTCTGAGTAAACTTCTTATTGGTAAAGATTTTATACACTACAAAAAGGGCGATTATAATCAATCCCATATTAACCCATTGCACCGACCAGGTCGGAAGAGAGGGTAAAAACGATTTTGAAAGCCAGCCAAGCAGCGTATTCTCAGGATTCAAAGCGCTGGCAACTGTGGCTATCAATGTCACTAATCCGGCATTTCCAAGTACCATCAGGACAGATGCTATTCGGCGCCTTCGTTTATCTCCGGTTATCAGCTCGGCCTCCTTCGTCGTAAAACCCGTCCCGCTGAAACAGGACAAAGACTGGAACTTGGCAAGCGACCATTCTAGCCCCGTAAGCTGAAAAGCAACTGCCCCTATTCGCACGACGATAAAAGAAGCAACCAGTACAATAACAAACAGCATCACGCTCATAATAAGCTCCTATAGCCATTTTTTTCTTCTAAAATATATCAGCATACAAATACCGATAATTACCATCACAATCCAGACAAACAAATATCCCCATTTCCATTCCAGTTCCGGCATATATTTGAAATTCATTCCGTATATACCAGCCACAAACGTCAGGGGAATAAATATCGTAGCGATTATTGTCAGCACTTTCATAACGGCATTCATCCGGTTGCTGATGCTGGATAGATAAATGTCGAGCATCCCTGATACCATATCTCTAAAGCTCTCCACCGTGTCAATAACCTGTATCGTGTGGTCATACACGTCACTCAGATATACGCCGGTGGTTTCTTTGATAAAGGCTGATTCGCTCCGCTCCATTGAGCTTATCAACTCTCTTAAAGGCCAGACCGATTTTCGCAAATAGACCATCTCTCTTTTTAAATTATGTATCTGTTTAAGGGTTTTTTCGCTCGGGTCTCCCACAAGTTCCTCTTCCATGTTTTCTATCTTTTCCCCGAGCTTTTCCAGAATACTGAAATAACTGTCAACTATCGCATCAAGCAATGTATACATAAGATAGTCCGACCCCATCTTTCTGACTCTGCCCTTTGCATTCCGTATCCTTTCACGGATAGGCTCGAAAACATCTCCTATGTTTTCCTGAAAAGAAATAATATAATTAGACGCCAGAACAATGCTCACCTGCTCGGACAGGATTGTCTGGCTCTGCTCCTCGAAACGAAGCATTCTCAAGACAACATAAATATATTTTTCCATATCCTCAAATTTAGGCCGCTGGTTTGTGTGCAAAATATCTTCGAGTGTCAGGGAATGTATATCGAAATGTTGGCCAATTCCTTCAATAATTGAGATATCATGCAGACCGTCGATATTTATCCAGCTCACTGTCGGCGTCGTCTTGAACCCAAAGCATTCTTCGACTCGGCCGACTTGTTTTTCCTCAAAGTTGCTTTCATCGTAATCCATCACTGTTATCCGCGCCGTCTCAAGCATCCTCTCGCCTATGTGCACCAGTGTCCCCGGCGCAAGACCGGCCTTTCTTGAATCTCTTTTACTCTTTCTTTTTGCCGCCATTTGGTATCATCCTTTCAGTAATACTCCTGACCATCGATATCGGGAAACTGACCATCTGCCTGACGCCCTCCACCGAAGAAAGTGTCCTGACCTGCGTTCTGACTTCGGTAAAAAGCTCCTGGGCCACAATCTTTTCCTCTACTTCACCTTCCTCCCTGACCATTGCCAGTCTATGCAGCGCATATAAACCGATTAGAAACGCAAAAGCAAAGAAAAAATCCCACTGCTGAAGATTCAATGTCGGCAGGGCAAATTCACCCCCCGGGCTTGTATATTTCAGCGTCCACGCCAGCTCCCGCCCCGCAAAGAAATCCGCAAATTTCCCTCCAAGGATAGGGGCAATGCCGGCCGCTATCGAATTGGCTATCGTATTCGTTGCCAGATAGACCGTTGCCTGTCCCTTCGGGGCCAGTTTCAAACTGATGTTCCCCGATGCCAAAGAAACGCCTGCAGATGAAAGACCCGTAACAATATGGATGACTATCAATAAGGGTATCGTCAAAACGTATTTTTCCGGCATCGTCGTAAATGTCCATGCAAGAATAGAGAAGATAAACAACGGGCCGCTTATTGCCAAAACCGATTTATTGCTGAACCGGTCCGTGTACCTGCCCCATATTTTAAGAAACAGAAAATTAAATACCTGGCTCAAGATTGACATACCTATGATAAATGACATGCTAAGACCCAGCCTCTTAAGCATATAAACCATAAAAAAAGGCCCCGCAAGATTAACCGCAAAATTCCACGAGCACATAAAAGCTATCAGCTTCCTGAAGTTTTCATCTCTGAAAGGCTGCGAAAGCAGTTTCAGTATTTTCTGTTTTCCCTCAATCACAGGCATTTTTATCTCCGGCGTTTTTGCTAAAAATAAAAGCCCCGCCAGCCCCGCTGCAAAACCGACAAGAAAAAGGATGGAATAACCCGCAAGTTCCTGGTCGGCGAATCGTCCCTTCCAGAAGTCCAGAAAAACCGCCGCAACAATACTGACACCTATCCCGACGCCGGTTGCTATTCGCATCCTTTTGGAAAAAAACGAACCCATTATATTTTCAGGAATCGAATCCCGCATCCACGAGTTCCAGCTGCAGCCCGATACCGCCCCGAAAGCCGACACCGCTATCAGCAACACCAGCAGTACCCCAATAGCAATCTTTGCCGGAAATATAAAAGGGCTAAGTGCGATTATCAGCCAGCAAAGCCTGCTCAGGCCGGCTGCTGCAACGGTTATCAGCCGTCGGTTACGTATCTTTTCTACAAGGAATATCGAGGGCAGTTGAAGCAGTTGAGATAACGGCCCTATCGCAGCTAACAAACCTATTACAAAATTACTGGCCCCAAGTTTAACTGCAAAAGCGATGAGAAACGCTCCCCCTGTTAATATTCCCATTACCTGAGATGATACTCCGTCCCTGATAATATTCTTAAGGGCGGTTTGGATTTGATTTTCATTAAGTGTCTCTTCCGTATCAAACATAGTCGGCACCTCCTTTGCAGGAGCCATAATAACAGGATATTGAACACTTCAACAGTATTTATTAATCTCTGAAGTTATACAATCCCCGTTGGCTCTGGACTCCAACCGAAACCGTCTCTGTTGTCCCCACAGCTACAATCAGGAACAATGCCGCCCCAATCACTATGTACAGACGGGGCAAAATGATTTTACGCTTGTCCAGCCTCGCTTATATCCTTGTGTTATAGACAAGAAGAAGACCTTCTTAAAAATAACCTTCGAATTCAAAGCTTTGACAAGCCTTTCTTGTTTCCTCTATAGAACCAAAAACCGCGTTTCTATTGCTGGACTATAGTTCAACCGGATTACATACATTTTCACTGTTCGCTGCTTCAGCACCACAATTACCGCACTTAAATCGGGGATTCTCGGTTAACTCCTTGTATTTCTCCGGCTCCTTTTCCTCAAATCCTTCCTCTTTTAATGCGCACATATGCATTTCGTGACCTTCTTTTTTACATTCTGCATTACCTGCCATTTTTCTTACCTCCTTACATTTTTTCGTTCTTTCGCAACAACTTTGCCCGGCTAATTAAGCAGCAAAACAAAATACTCTTATTCTTTCTTGCCCTTAACAGCCGTTTTCAACATACTGCGTACACTTTCAACCGCATCGGTGCCGATTTCTTCGGCCGCCTCTATAGCGCCTGTTGTGGCGTTTTCAATAGCCTTGGCTGTATCTGCGCCTATGTCCCCCGCCGCTTTGGCTGCGCCTTCAACCGCAGCAACCGCAGTTTTGCCGACATCCGCTCCTACTTCGGAAGCTCCCTTGACAACGCCCTTGGCTGCCGATTTTACTGCTATGCCGATGTCCTCACCGGCCTCGGACGCCGCCTCGACAGCGCCGGCTACAATCTGACCTGCGGCTTTCTCTGTTGCAACAACTACCTGGGCTACTCCGTCAACTGTTGTCAGCAGAACATCTTTAGTAGCTGTTACAATAGATTCTGCGGTGTTGCCTGCACCTTTGATTACCCCGACAATGGCCCATTTAGCCGTACGCCCTGCTTTTGATAATACTTCTTTCATTTTTCTGCCTCCCGGGTTTACACCCTTAAAAAAATAATAATATTTTTCAGTACTCTTTTCCGTAGGAATGCTTTTTAGAAATGCTCTGGAAATTTGAGTATACCGCAAACGGAAATGTTGCTGTACCCCCATTTTTGACCTCTCTCCATAACACCGCTCCCGCCGGTGTCCTGAACCCGCTCCAAAAACCTCTATCACGGCATGTTTCATTCCTGTCTCCCATAAATTTACTCTGCAACTGGGTTTTATTGTAAACCGCCTTAATCGTTTGGCAAGTCATTTTTTTCTCTTCAAAAATTTATTTATAAAACACCCGCTTAAACCCCTCCAGTCTGGATTCTGCTAGGCAATAAGTTCTGCTTTGTATCGTCTGGCTTGATTGCCTCACCCCAGACCACGATGCAAACATCCTTTATCCGAATCACCTCCTTGTTTACCCACCAAAGACCCGATATAATAAATAAAACCTGAATCGACCAAATTCAGAATGCGGAAACTTAAAATGAAAGCATATCTTTATAGTATCCGGTCCCGAATCAATATTTCTCGGGAAAAATACTACGAAAAAGTTTCCTTCGAACTTTATAAGCAAATGCTATGACAATTAAAAACTCGGCCTTTTAATGAAAGAAATGGTTGGGTTAAGTCAAAAAACAATAATCATACGCTAAGATGTGCTTTTAGTGAGCATCTTTGGCTGAAGAAACTTTCAGATAAAGGTAAAAATTTTGATTTTTCAAAGCAAATTTGGCATTATATTGGAAAATAAGCCTCAGTGGAGTAGCTGGGCGAAAACATAAGGTTACCTGGGAAATCGCAGGTAAATATGAGTTTTTAAGCTTATAGTGAAATTGAAAGAGACAGTAATGACAAACGACTCAAAGAAAAAGTTCAATTGGCGGGCCTTTGTTTCGGTGTTGACGGCGATTTCGTGTATCGGGATGACATTCAGCGGAGTCATTTTATTTGTCGTTCCACCCGGGCGAATCGCAAACTGGAGCGGCTGGACGCTTATGTTGCTGACCAAGCATCAGTGGTCTGCTCTGCATTTGTGGTTCAGCCTTATTTTTGTAGTGGTTGCAATCTGGCATTTGCTGCTGAATTGGAAACCTTTTATAAACTATTTTAAAGATAAAGCCAGCAGGACCTTTGCCCTGCGCCTTGAATGGACGGCGGCGGTCATATTATGTGCAGGTGTACTCATTGCTACTCTGGCTGATATCAGACCTTTCTCATCCCTCAGCGATTGGAACGAAGCCATAAAGTTCAGTTGGGACGAACCCGCACGCCAGGGCCCTGTTCCTCACGCCGAATTGATGACTTTGTCAGAGCTGGCAGGCTACGCACGGGATGTGGACGTTGACGCGATGTTGGAAAACCTCGCTGCACAGGGTATCGAGGCGGCCTCGGGCGATGACGTGGTCGGCGAAATTGCTGAGCAGCACAACATAACCCCGCAGCAGCTTTACGATATCGCTGTCGGACGGCAGGCTTCGCGCGGTGGCCGTCGCGGAGGCCGCAGAGGATTAGGAGGCAGTGATAATAGTGAAGGCCAAAGTGGGTATATGAACGAGCCAGCCAGGCCGCGCTTCGGGCAGATGACCATAAGACGCTATTGCGAACAGATGGGCATGAATGAGACCAGGGCGCTCCAAAACCTTCAGGATGCCGGATTCGGTGCCTCCGCCGATACCACCCTGCGTGAGATAGCCGATACCGCAGGTGTTCACCCCTCCCAAATTCGACGAATAATCGAGCGGTAATTCACCGCAAAGCAGAAACTCTACGCTTCTCCTGTTCTGCCGCTCAGTTTTCAAACCCTCTGCTCCGTAGTGACAAAACACCGTAGTGACAAAACACCCATTTTCCAGGTTGCCAAAATCCCGAAGAAAGAAATGCTTAAAAGCAGCGCTTATGTTGTTCTTTCAGGCACGTATTTTCACACTTATAACAGATTTCATTTCTTAAATATCCCCCTTCAAAAAATTCTTCAAAATTGCTCAGAGTGGTCTCTGCAATTTTTTGTATCGCTTCTTGTGTGAAAAAACCCTGATGTGACGTTATCAAAACATTTGAAAACGTCAATAAACGGGCAAGCACATCATCTGTTATCACATCGGCCGATTTATCTTCGAAAAAGTATTCACTCTCTTCTTCATATACATCAAGGCCCGCTGAGCCGATTTTGCCGCTTTTAAGACCGTTTATCAATGCCTGGGTGTCAATCAGTTTTCCGCGGCCGGTATTAATTATCATTACGCCTTTTTTCATTTTGTTAATTGTTCCTTTGTTTATCAGGTGCTCGGTTTCGTTGGTGAGGGGGCAGTGCAAAGAAATAATGTCGGATTTTCTGTTTAGCTCTTCAAGGGATACGTATGATATTTTCGCATCTTTGGCGTATTCTTCATCGGGAAACTTGTCATACGCGAGTATATTCATACCGAAACCCTTAAGTATGGATATAAGGCATTTGCCGATTTTACCTGCCCCTATAATTCCGACTGTTTTGCCGTACATATCGAAGCCCAGCATACCGTTAATTGAAAAATTACCGTCACGTGTCCGGTAATAAGCTTTATGGGTCTTTCTGTTGAGTGATAATATAAGGGCCGCCGCATGTTCTGCTACAGCATACGGTGAGTAGGCCGGAACGTGTAAGACATGGATTTTGTTATAGGCTGCCTTAAAATCTACATTGTTATACCCCGCACACCTAAGCCCAATCACTTCGACACCATCCTCCACAAGCTCTTCTATAACTGGTCCGCTTATTGTATCGTTTACGAAAACACATACAGCCTCGAAATCACGGGTTAATTCAACGGTTTTTTCATCGAGATGTGCGTCGAAATAGGAAATATCAAATCCGAACTTTTTATTGACCGCATCGAATGATTTACGGTCATAAGGTTTGGCGTCAAAAAATGCTATTTTTTTACTTGCACTCATAATCTTTTTACTCCTTCCCCTAAACCCAAAAACAGCCGCTAAATTACTGCCCCGTTTCTGACTTATCCAAATCAATGTTTTTGCTCTGCCGGCTCCGACTGCCGTCAGACTCTCATTAATCCGAACAGCCGCCTAAAACATTGTAAATCAATGAGCCAGTATTGCAAGGAAGGATATTATGAGAAATTGTATAGGAATCGACGTAGCAAAACCATTTTTTGATTTGCATGTATTGGCCTCCGCCAGTACCCTGCCCCCCTATCCGAATTTTTATCTCACCGTTTATATTAAAAAAATCTACTCCGCGAGGCGGCTTCCATATTGTAAGTTTTGTATAGATCGAAGCCTGTCCCGATTCATCGGGATTGACGCCCGCTACAAAAAGAACTACAAAATCACCAAAAAACAACTGGAATATATCTCCAAGCGTGTTAAGATATTACAGCGATTAACCGAAAAAAACTGTAAAGAGAAAATAAAATCGTTTGTTTGATAAGACGAAAAACATAATGGCTAACGTACTCCTTCAATCTATTGACTTTATACATGATGATGGCAAGTTTATTACTGGCTTAGTTCCTGTAAAAGGTGACATTGCAGAAAAGAAACTCACCATTGATGAGCAAGCGGTAGTATTTGAGGCTAAAACTTTCAAACGTATAGATTTTGTCTTTTTCCGTCGTTTTACAGATGGCCGCTCGTCACAAGTTGCAGCTTATGTAGTTGATAACTCCGATGATAGAATTGACCAAGAAGCTTTATCTAAACTTCATCATCAGGTTTGGCTTCAGGGAACAGCACCGTTGCTTTATATTGCCGGAGCAAGCCGGATAGATATACTGGCCTGTGCAAGAGAACCTGAATTTTGGAATAAGTACAAACAGAAGCCCGAATACAAACCCGCAAAAACACTTCAAAAAGATTTGCTGACTACGGCAGGACGTATTTCAAAAGAAATGAAAAAGTTTTCTGCATTAAGACTTGCTGATGGAACTTTTTGGGACGACCCTGATAATAGAAAGTTAGCAAATCATGATAGGGCTGCGCACCAATCTTTGATTCAGGCGATTGTCGAGGCTGACAGGGATATTGACGGAGAAAATAATCCCCTTCAGCGTCGACTGCTTTTATTAATGATACTTATCAAATATCTTGAAGATCGCGGTGTCTTTCCGAAAGCTTGGTTTAGCGGATTTCAAAAGGGAGCAAAAAAATTCTTCGATGTTTTGAAAAAAGGTGACCCTGAAGAAGTTTATCGACTGTTAAAGAATCTTGAGCGCAAATTCAATGGAGAAGTGTTCGATCTTTCGAGCTTGGGCGAACAAAAACTCACGAAAAAAACTCTTATAACATTTGCTAATTTTGTTGAAGCGAGAACGCTGGATAAACAGAGGTATCTATGGGAACAATTTTCATTTAAACATCTTCCGGTTGAAGTCATAAGCCATATTTATCAATATTTTATAAAAGGTGGGCATGGAGCTGTTTACACTCCTCCGTTTCTTGCTGCCTTATTGCTGGACTATACGATACCTTATGATAGAATTACCGGTAAGGAACGCATTTTAGACGCTGCATGCGGATCTGGTATTTTTCTTGTAGGGGCTTTCAAGAGATTAATTAATGTCTGGAGAAGTAATAATGATTGGAAAAATCCTTCTGTTGATAAACTAAAAGAAACTCTCAATAAATGTATCTATGGTGTTGATTTAGACAAAAATGCAATTGACTTAACAGCTTTCAGCTTGTCCTTAGCTATTTGTGATGCACTAAGACCAAATGTTATCTGGAAGGAGCTTCAATTTGAATATTTGCGTGATTCAAATTTATTTGAAAATGACTTTTTTGAGTTGCTTCTGAGTTCTCAAAATGAAAAATATAATATTTTTGGCAAAAAGTTTGATATTGTAATAGGAAATCCACCATTTGAATCTAAGCTTTCTAAGGCAGCTAAAAGAGTTGACAAGGAAACTCAGGAAAATAATCCTTCTCGCGGCAATTGCCCTGACAATCAGACAGCGTATCTTTTTCTTGAACAAGCTTTATCTGTTTTGAAATCCAAAACAGGTCGAGTTTGTTTGATTCAACCTGCAGGTATTCTCTATAACCGCAATGTTGATTCATTTCGAATCGAGTTTTTTAGAAAATGTTGTGTCGAAACAATATTTGATTTTGTTTCAATCCGCAATTTATACGAGACAGCAGATCCAAAGACAGTTGCAGTGTTTGCTCGAAATAATATTCCTACCTTGGCTCATAATATAAACCATTGGACATTCCGCCGAACAGTAGTTGTAAAAGAAAAAATATGTTTTGAACTCGATCGTTATGATCACCATCGCATTACACAGAAGGAAGCTGAAAACAATCTTTATATCTGGAGGGCCAACCTTCTTGGCGGAGGAAGGCTTATTGAGATTTTGCAACGACTTCAAAAAATGCGAACTCTTTCAGAATATATAAAAGAAAAGGGTTGGTACTATGGGGGAGGTTTTACAGTTGGAAATCGTAAGACACCTGCATCTTTCTTAGAAGGTAAACCTTTATTACCAGCTAAAGCTCTTACTTCTTTGGGGATTGATGAACAGAAACTATTATGTGTTCAAGAAACGCATTTTGAGCGACCAAGACAAAAAGAAAATTATCTCCCACCGCTTATTTTAATCAGAAAATTAGAATCTTTCCCCATTGCTTTTTGGGATAAAAGTTTTCTTGCTTATCCTAATAGTATTATAGGTATTCATGCCGAATCTAAAACAGAAGATTTACGCAACTTATATAATTTTATTCGAAAAGAACATAACACATATAAATTTTGCTGTATTTTAACTAGTGATGCTTTATTAACTTCCAGAGCAACGGCATTTGGTAAACAAGGAATTGATGTATTGCCCCATCCACATGATCTAAAAAAAGATCCATTTTCTTTTTGGGAAAACGTACTATGTGAGGAACTGCTCAATAATATGACCGATTATATCCGATTAGGTCAAAATTCAGACTTATTGAAGAAATCGGCTGACAAAAAAGTCCTTTGTCAATATTCTGAAATGTTTGTTAAAATGCTTGGTAGTATTTATCACAATCTAAAAGCGAGTGCTCCGATTTTTTTGAACAACCTGATATGTCAGCCATTTTACTTTGGAGAACATCCTGAACTTGCATGGCTTAATGATGACGCAGAAGCAGAACTCAAAGAGTTAGTTTACTACAAAAAACATGAACAGTTGCGAACAGTTAGAGTTTGTCGTTTTTACGATAAAAATGTGTTATTGATCGTCAAGCCTAACAGATTACGCTACTGGATTCGCTCAACAGCTATTTGGGATACAGATGAGACGCTTAGAGCTTTGTATGATCAGGGATATTAAGTATGGGTGGGGAGCAAATTAACAACGAGCAGGGCATTGGAAAAATTACATCAGGGATTAAATTTCGAACTTTTCAGCTTAAAATAATAGATTTTGTTTACCAACAATTACCCACCTGGCGAGATGATCCTGATCGTCCCGACGAACAATCCGAGGATAAGTTGAATTTGCAATTATGCAAGTTTCTTGATTCTCACGCTCGGAACGATTTCCCAATGATTCGCTTCGATCACGAGGAATATCAGACCGACCAACGACGAGTCGATATGTCTGCCTCGCCTGCGAAACACATATTTCTTGGAGCAAAACCTTACACTATCTATGACCCCGTTCTTGTTCTTGAAGGTAAGCGCCTCCCCGCTCCTTCTTCAAACCGAGAAAAAGAATATGTCACGGGTTCCACTCCAGAAAAGATAAGTGGCGGAATTCAGCGGTTTAAGCTGGGCCTACACGGTGCAAAATTGAACTTGGCAGCCATAATTGGCTATGTACAGGACAATTCTGCTCGCCATTGGCACAAGAAAATCAATATGTGGATTTCGGAACTTGTAAGCAACCCAATAGGTGATGGTTGTATGTGGACTGTCAATGAATCCCTAAAACCTCTTGAAGAATATAAAACAAAGGGTATTGCAAATTGTCGTTCAGCCCACCGACGAACCTTTGGCGATAAGATAGAACTTCATCATCTTTGGGTTACAATGAATGTAGAAAATTAAAAATCTATTCCTTCTGTTTTTTGTATTTTTTTTGTTCTAAAATTCATTTCCATCCGTTGTTCACTTGTTCTTACCTGTTTCCCCCATCTTCCCCATTTTAACATTTCTCCCAACCTCCACCAACTACGTCCTGCGCGAAACTCCCCCACTCACCAGGAAAATGCCCGATTTTGAAAACACATCGCAAATTGCACATCTTTTTGCATCTTTTTTTTCAATTTTTCTTCATTTTTTTCTTTTTTTCCTCTTTTCTTTGTCATTTTGTAACTTTTTTTTCAATTTTTTGACTTTTTCAAAACCCTCACCCTTGATTTCAGCCCAGAATCGAAGGTACCCAAAATCCCCCACATACCAATTTTCCACCCCAATATTCAACATGTGCCTTAGGTATCGAAATTTACAAATCGCTAATACCCCTTTTTACGCACCCTTTAACAGCTAAAGATTAGCTCGTTTTAACGCCGATATAGTTATAACTATATAGTTTACAGTGATTTGGGGTAACCGATGCAGTCATTGCATACAAAATCTATTCGCCCCCGCGCAGACGTACTATCGCCTGATAATAAAATTGATAACTCCTTGTCACAACTACCTTTAGCAAAAAACATAGCCGACTTCCTCAACTATCTCACCGTTGAAGCCGGCCTCGCCGAAAACACCATTTTAGCTTACAGCCGGGATTTGAAGGCCTTCCTAATATATTGTAACTCCCGCAAAATCAAGGAGATAGAACAGCTAACCCCTGCTCTCATCCAGAACTACCAGCGTTCTCTAACTGCCGAAAGCAAGGCCGAAAGTTCCGTAAAACGCTCTTTAGTGGCAATTAGGATGCTTTTGAAATTTGCCCGCCTTACCGGCCTAACCCAAAACGACTTTACCCAGGTTCTCGAAGCACCGAAACTCTGGCAAAAACTCCCCGTTATTTGCTCAAAAACGCAGGTTTTTGACCTTTTGAACGCCCCTTCCACCGATGAGCCTTATTACTTCCGTGACAAAGCCATCCTCGAAATCCTCTACGCCACCGGCATTCGCGCCACAGAACTTGCAACCCTGAAAATCAGCGATTTTAACCTTGATATCGGCTATTTGCGCTGTTTTGGCAAGGGCAGCAGAGAAAGAATTATCCCCCTCGGCAAAACTGCAATCGCCGCCACCGTTGATTATCTAAAAAACCTCCGCCCGAAACTCCAAAAGCCCTTCAGCGGCGATTTTCTACTGCTGTCTCGAACAGGCCGACCAATGAGTCGTATTGAAATCTGGAGATTAATCAAAAAATATGCGATTCGGGCAGGTATGCCCAGAAATTTGACCGTTCATACACTAAGGCATTGTTTCGCAACGCACCTGCTTGCCGGCGGCGCAGACTTGCGAAGCGTCCAGGAAATGCTCGGCCATGTGGATATATCAACAACACAGATTTATACACACGTTGACCAGGAAAGGCTCCGCAAGATTCACAAGCAATTTCACCCAAGGCCCTAAAAATATGGATAATAAGTCAAAATTCGTGATTTAAAGGCATTGACTTAAGTTTTGAAATCATTAATATGGAAAGTTTGACACGCATTAGCGTTCCAGAAGGTACCGAGAAACCGACGTTCAGCAAAACTGCCGGAATTGTCTTTAAGGTTATCCTGATGATTACAAAACGGCTATATTTGGTGATATTGATACTGGCAATTGGATGCCAGCAGGCGGGTGTCAGTGCCAAAAGCCCAGCCGAAACTGATAATGCCGAAGTAAATGCTCAAAAATCAACCGTATCAGCTAATAATGAAGGGGAGCAAATTTCGCAGATACCCGAACAGGGGCAGATTCTGCTGGCATCTCTACAAAATAAAAACAGCATTCCAGCCCCACCGGTCACAGATGATAATCTTACCAAGGAATTGAAAATCTTCAAAAACTCCCTGCTTGAGGGCAAAAATGAGGCAATACGCATTGATGCCGCTACTGTAATGCTGTTTAGTAAAGCCCCAGCCGCCAGAAAAATCCTGATTGATGCGCTGATACAATCTGAAAACAACTCCGCTCGCGTAGCTGTCTGTAAAGCATTGACTCTGACAAGAGCTGCTCAGGAGCCGGAGAATAAAGAGGACTTTATTCAGCCTTTACTTGCGATTTTGACCACAGAGCAGGACTCAGCCACCGCCAAGCTGGTTGCTGAAGCAACTTTAATTTTCGAGTATGAGCAGTTGTCAGAGCCGCTCGGAAAAATTGTAACAGATGTTTCACAACCCGCCAAAGCCAGATTAAACGCTACAGAAGCCTTGAAAAGGCCGGATATCGGGGCAATATCAAAACTTATGGATTTGCTTGAAGACCCTGAGCAACAGGTGGTTATGGCTGCAGAGAAAGCTCTAAAATCTCTGGGAATACCGGTCGGCAGAGATGCGCAGGCTCGGAAGCAAATCATAGAAGAGCTTCAGCGAAAAGGTAAAGACGAATTTCTGCGGGATTGGCTGATTCGTCAGGAACGGGATATGGCCAGGTTAGAATCCGAACGTAACTTTTGGCAGAAGCAATATTTAGCAGCTCTGGACAGGATATACGACGGCATTAGTGACGATGTAAAAAAGGGTGAGTTTTTAGTCGAGCATCTGTCCGGTTCACAGGCGGTAGTAAGATTATGGGCTTTGGAAAAGGTTTATCAGGTACTGTTAGGAACAAGACCTAAATCGAAGTTGCCTCCTGAAATTGGCCCCATTCTGATTGGTTTGGTATCCGACCAGAACAGGGATATTCGACTAAAAACAGCAAAACTGCTGTCATTAATGGGGGAGTTGAATTCGGCCAAAAGTTTGCTTGAACAACTCCAAATCGAACCGGATGATGAGGTGCGAACGGAGTTATTTGTTGCGCTCGGATGGGCCTGCTATTATGCCTTTTTACCTAATTCGGGTATTGAAATCCCCCCAGAAATACGCAAAGAAACCTTAGAAGAAGCCACAAAGTATCTTGCTGACGCTGACGGGCAGAAAGCACAGAAGGGTGCTGAAGTTATAAGAAAGCTGCTTGAGCAGGACGGATTGACGCCAGAGGAGGTCGGCAGATATCTTGGATTGCTGGCCCAGCGTTATAGCCGGAACGGTGCCGATGAGAGCCTTCGTGGAGAATTACTGAATACGATGGCAAGGTTATGCGACCAAAGTGTTTATAAAAACGAGGCCAAGAACCTTTTTAAGCCTTTTTTTGAACAAGCACTCAATGATGGGATAGAGTTGGTCAGGCAAGCAGCAGTGGAAGGACTTATTTATATAGACCCTAAAGATGCTATTAAAACGTTGAGAAAGGGCTTTTACGATGACAGCAGCGTCACTATACGTGCGAGGTTAACAGAACTTGCCGGAACTTATGGTGAGAAGGAAGATTTGGATTGGCTGGCGGAAAAGCTGGCGGTATCAGGTGAAAGCGAGGCGGCCTGGCAGACGATGCTCAAAATATTCAGACGCTCGGATGCGGCGGTTTTGAACGAATGGGTTGTCAAATTCGAATCACAAAGTGTCAAAAACAGCATTACAGACGTGCAAATGGCTCTTTTTCTTGAGATAGCTGAACAGAAGGCCACCGGAGAAAATAAGCCTGAAATGCTCAAAGCTGTCAGGGATAAACTGGCACATCTTTATACCCAAATCGGCAATTATGAACAGGCTGCAAAGTATTGGGGGCTGGTTCGTGAAAATGCTGCAACGGCTGAGGAAAAAGAGGGTATTTCTGTTAAATTGCTTGAGGTTTATTTGAAATGGCCGAATGTAGAGGCGGCCGCTCAAATGGTGGAACACAGCCTTTTGGAGAAGGACCTTGACCCCAACAATGCTATCGTTAAGTCCATTGACAGCCATCTTTTAGAGCCAGGGGGCGGGGCCGATCCAAACGACATATTAGCGGTATTTGGGCAAATACAGACACCTGAGGGCAGGCCGAAATGGATTGAGCAGTTCAGGAAGTGGCGGGAGGTTTTCGGGGAGCCGGAATTTGTGCCGGAGCCAAACCAGGCTGGTGCGTAAGTGCAAGGGGAGTATTGGGTTATAAACGGGGACCAATCAATATAATATTTAATATTTTCAATTGACTATTGGGGTGAAAAATTGGGGTGAGGGGATTTTTGGGCACCCTTGATTTTGAGCTAAAAATGGGGGCCTCGTAATTTACTATTTACTATTGAATATTGACTATTGGGGTGGGAAAGCGGGAAAAAACGTCAAAAAAA
>Ga0272442_10000556_pt1 | contig 58422 bp, 49 predicted proteins | sample SSMForm2O_FD_200262 | JGI IMG/M metagenome (GOLD analysis project Ga0272442, IMG submission 200262) | Marine sediment archaeal communities from Little Sippewissett salt marsh, Falmouth, MA, United States - SSM-Form-2O | ecosystem: Environmental > Aquatic > Marine > Wetlands > Sediment ...
TGTCAAGTCCTGATTAAAAGTTGACACTTGACCTCTTATTCTTCCCTCTCGTTGTTCTCTAAATTTTATTGTTTCTCTTATCATTTTAATAATAGTAAGGCCTGTGGGACTGTGGAAAACTTCCTCTTTTTTCCGTTTCCTTTAAAGAAGTTTTCCAAGTGGCTGTGGAAAAATCCTGCGTAGAGAAGCGGAGCGGATTTATCCAAGCGATTGTGGAAAGGCGGTGGGAAACCCCCAAGGGTTTTCCACGGGCTTTCCACATGAGCGCCAGACACGGCATTTCCACAGGCCCGGGGCGCCCCAAATCTTTTTTTACACACCAGAGAACGGTCCTTTGGATACACATCACGCGGCCACCCCCGAATGGACTTGCGATGGCGTACGGTAGTTCAGGCTCAAATGGGGACGCATTTCATTGTATAGTTTAATGGCTTGTCGAACAGCCTCAATGGCCTGAAACTTCGTTCGAAATCTTGCCCCCAGAAAATACTCCTGCTTTAATATCCCATTAACTCGCTCCGCCTTGGAATTCTCATAACAATGATTCGATTCTGTCATACTTATCAACAGATCTCGAGACTTTATCATCTTTACATATTCCTGGCAGCAATACTGCGATCCCCGATCTGAATGGTGAATGGGATGTTCTCCTTTTTTCAGTGTGGATAAAGACATACGCAAGGACCTCATGCAACCCGAGGCCTCCAGGGTATCGCTTACATCGAAGCCTACAATCTTTCGGGAAAAGGCATCTGTGATCAGAGATAAATACATGAAACCTTCGTCTGTTCGAATGTATGTCAGATCACTGACCCATACTTGATTAGGCATGAAGGGATCAATATGACGGATGAGATTCGAATATACGTGAAAACAATGATTACTATAGGTTGTCCGTTTCCCTCTAAAACGGCGTTTGATCAGCAAATTTGCCTCTCGCAACACACTAAAAAAGCGATCTCTTCCAATATTCAAATCCATCTCATTTAAATCCGGCTTGATTAAATGATGCAACTTCCGTGCCCCTATACGGGGGTGGATCTTGCGTTGTGACTTCACCAACTCGATTATCGCTTCCTTCTCCACCTTTAAACGTTGACGCACCTTCTTATCCTTGTAAAACGCCTGACGGCTAAAGCCAACCTTCGCACATAAACCCTTCACTGTTGTCCCTGAAGGATCTTTCTCCAGAGATTTTTCTAAAGCTTCTTTTCGAGTTTTTTTTTGAAAGACTCGATGTCCTCTACTCCAAATTTCTCACACGTCACTTCAAACCAGGACCGATAAAGAACGGCTTCCATATGGGAATCGGCCAAGGCTTTCTTTAACCGCTCGTTTTCCTGAAGGAGTTCTTCTTCCCGTCTCTTTTCATTTGGCTTTTCCACACGAACCACCTTTGGTATGAGATGATTTTTACCATACTTGAATAACCAGCGTTGCACCGTTGTAGATCCTGTGATGCCGAACCGCTCCTTCGCCTGGGGGATACCAGAAACGTCACCAGACTCAAGAGCGGCCACAACTTCCCTTTTAAATGCCTCGCTGTATCGAATTATTCTCTTTTTCATAAACAGACCTCCTTTTTTGACTCGAGGCCTGTCAACCTATTTCAGGACGTTACAAAATTTTCAAACTTCAAACTTCAAACTTCCCCCCCTCGCACTCGCACTCGCAAATCCTCTTGTTTCGCAATTCGGGGTCATCCATCCGGGGTCAGACGCGAATGGCACTAACTTAAGGCTCGAAAAGACCAATTTCCACTTATCGCCTGTCAAGTCGAAGTCACGCTGAGGCATGACGAAGACTGATGCGATTAATCGTATAGGATCTTGAATCAAGGAGAGAAGCACGTGTATCGGAGATATCGAGTGCGAGTACGAGTAAGGCAGCCATTGGGGGTCAGCCCCCAAATAGATACAAATGTAAAGGGTCTGACCCCATTTGTCTCCCCATTTGTCCCTGCCCCTCTTTGTCCGCTTACCGCTTACCGCTCACCGCTGACCGCTTCCCGTTTCCCGGGTTTTATGAACCCGCTGAAAATCATACATTTATTGCCTTTTTTTATTTACAAAGCCTTTCAAGCCTGTCCAAACTCTTCACCTAAAACTTTTTGGAACCTTTCTAAACCGAAATAATTCGAATTTTTCATGTCGGAGGATGACCCATGGCAAAGTTAACCGTAAGAGACATCGATGTCAGAGAAAAACACGTATTCATGCGGGCGGACTTCAATGTCCCGCTGAAAGAGGGACAGATCACGGACGATCACCGCATCCGGGCCGCACTGCCCAGCATCACCCATCTCCTTGAAAACGGCGCAAAACTCATTCTGGCCTCTCACCTGGGGCGTCCGAGCGGGACGGGATTCGAAGCAGATTTCAGCCTGAAACCCGTGTCTGTCCGCCTGTCCGAGCTCCTCGATAAACCGGTCTCCTTTGCACCGGACTGTGTCGGACCCGAAGTGGAAAAAATGGTGGCCGAAATGAAACCCGGCGATGTGGTGCTCCTCGAAAACCTCAGGTTCCACAAGCAGGAGAAAAAGAACGATCCGGACTTTGCAAAGGCACTCGCCGCCCTGGCCGACGTTTACGTCAACGACGCCTTCGGAACCGCACATCGCGCACATGCCTCCACCGAGGGAATCACGAACTATGTCTCCCCCTGTGCCGCCGGATTCCTCATTGAAAAGGAACTGAAATTCCTCGGGGGCGCCATGAACGATCCCAAGCGCCCCTTCGTGGCCATCCTGGGAGGCGCCAAGGTCGCGGATAAAGTCCCCGTGATACGGAACCTCATGAAAAAGGTGGACGTCCTCGTCATCGGGGGAGGCATGGTGTATACCTTTTACAAGGTTCAGGGTCTCGGGATCGGCGACTCCCTGTTCGACGCCGAGGCCTTTGAAACCGCCAAAGAAATCCTCAAGGAAGCTAAGGACGCCCCCGCACGGTTCGTCATCCCCATGGATTGCGTTGTGTGCGATATCTTCGATCCCAAAAAGGTGGATCCCAAAACCCAGATCAAGGTGGTCCCCAAGGAAGAGATCCCCGACAAATGGCACGGAGTGGATATCGGGCCCAAAACCGTGGAAGCGGTCAAGGCCGAGATACAAAAAGCAGGAACCGTGGTCTGGAACGGACCCATGGGGGTATTCGAGCTCGAGCCTTTTGCGAAAGGAACCCGCAAGCTCGCCGAGGCCATGGCCGAAACCGAGGCCGTGACCATCATCGGCGGCGGCGATTCAGCGGCTGCCCTGCTTCAGTTCGGGCTCGAGGATAAAATGTCCCACGTCTCCACCGGCGGAGGGGCCAGCCTCGAATTCCTCGAAGGCAAAACCCTCCCCGGCATCGCCGCCATCGACGAGAAGTGAGGGGGGCGGCTTGCGGCTGGAGGGGGGAAGTGTGATCCTCCTTCCCCGAAGCTGCTCCGGACAGGAGAAGCTTGCCTGTTACTTGAACCGCAACCAGTCCCTGACCAGAGACACTGGTTCATAACCGCCCCAGCCTTCCAGGGGCACGCCGCCCGTGCCTGCTGTTTTGTAAGCCGTGTTCTGAACGACGAAGGAATCCGCGTCCGTCGGATTCGTGTTATCACCCTTATATTGCGGATCGTCATAGATCACTCCGGACTCCGCTGTGGCATCCCCGAGACCGTCCAGGGCATCGGGACCGTTTGTGACAACAGAGCAATTGGTCAGACTCCACTTGATGCCGGCTCCGCCATTATAATTAAAGGCGACGGTATCGCCCGTATTACCCGAGAAGATACTGTCGCGGATGTCTATGAGAAGATTGGAGCATGAAGGATTGATGACGACGAATATCACGCCCCCGATGACGCCGTTGGCCGGATTATGAAACGTGCTTTCAGTGAACGATATCGTCTTCGTGGTGCCGGCGTTGGAAGGAGAGACGTTCACCAGGGCCGACTTCGAGGGGTCTCCGTTGTTTGCGAACAGGCACTTGTTGACCATCCTGTCCCCCTGGGTGAGATCCAGCGCCTCGAACACCAATCCGAGTCCGGTATTGTCTGAAAAGATGCAATTGCTGATTTCATCCACGATGGGCGCCGGAGTGGAATTGTTTGTCCGGAATCCGACGTCCGAATTGCCGATGAAGGAGCAGTTGTCCATTAAAGTAAGATGCCCGTTGCGAATGATGCAGCCATAGACGTTTTCTCTCGAAGTGCATCCGGTCATGGTAATATTCGATCCAACAGCCTTGTTCCAGAGAATCCCATTGTCGGTTCCCCGGACGAATACATTATCAAGATTGAAATCAAGTCCTTCCGTATTGATGTATAAACCGTGAATGGGACAGTAAAGAATATCGCAGTTCGTTAGATTTATACTGCCCGAATCGGTCCCGGAGTTGTTCGAGACGCGGATCATTTCATTCGAATTAGGACCAAAGAGAATCGCGCTGCCTCCAGGGGGCAGCGACTCCGTGCGGGTAAGTGGATTTCCCGAGCCGTCATTACCGGTGACGATAACGCCTTCCAGGTTGATTTCGACGTTGGAGACGCTGGCGGAGTGTCTATCCTCGATTGAAATGGCCGTACCCGCAGCTCCTGTATTGAGGCTCGTATCGGGCATGATGGTCATATTGCGAAGGGTCACGTTTGAATCGTTTCCGTAATAAACGATAACAGCGGTTTTAATATCGGAAGCCGGATCGCCGCCGCCCTCTGCACCGCGGACTATGGAGACAACGTGATTTTCGCCGTCGATTATAACGGCGTCCGTGAGCGCCTGGTAAGTTCCCGATCCATAACCGTCATCGTATGATGTGCCGTCCGCGACGACGCAGAAACCCTGTTGTTCCGTAATGTCCGCTGTCAGGGTGATCGTATCCGTGGTCCCGTCGGAGCTGTCCGCACTCGCGCCGAGATCAATCAATGCCTCTTTAACGGTGGCAAATGTCAAAGAAGCGCCACCCACTCCGTCAACCGTGCGTGTTGATGCAAAAACAGCAGATATCAGCAACAAGAATAACCCGATACAAAACAATCTTGATTTCATGTCTGTCCCCCATGCAATAGAATTAATAATACCTCGATACTATGAGGTAGAACGGGCATCTTATTTTACAATTATATGGGGACAGTCAAGAAAATTATACTGAGTAGCATTTAATTATTGAGACAATTGCCGGGACGAATGCGGGTGGTTGATAATCTTTGCCGCCTGCCTCTGTTTTTCCCTGTGAACCCTGTGGTGATGAATCCCTTTTACCACAGAGGACACAGAGGGTCACAGAGTTGGAGAAGAGGAGAGAATGAGCCGCGAAAAGGCCCCTGCAGGAAGATAACCAGGGGGAGTTATTTGAACACTTCAGGGCGTCTGACCCCGGATGGATGACCCCGGATGGACGAAACAAGAGGATTTGCGAGTACGAGTACGAGTGCGAGTGGGATTAATACAGAAATCCTGTAAATCCTGTTAATCTGTGGATAAAAAAAGGTTCCTCCGGCTCCCTCCCTTTCCCCTCTTTTCCCGTTCTCAAGTGATCAAACCCTCTTACCAGGCGGCGTTCGACCACGAATTGCGAAACAAGAGGATATGCGAGGGCGAGTACGAGTGCGAGTGGGAGGGGGGAAGCGGAAGGATGAAGGATGAGGGATGAAAGGGGGAGGCGGCTTGCGGCTGGCGGCTGGCGGAGGGAAGTTTGAAGTTTGAAGTTTGAAAAATTTCTTTTTGCGAATTTTGCCTGCCGGGGCGTCTTGTCGCGTCATAGTTCAGAGTTTACGAGGAACGAATACGGAAGTCGCTGTAAGCGTAACGAAGACCGGTGCCTTTTCGCGGCTGAAAATAATTCTTCTTCGTGGCTTCGTGGCTTTGTGAGAGATAAAAAGAAATCCTTTCTATCCCGTCTAAAATGATTCTCTCTGTCTTTCTCTGTGAATCCTGTGGTGATGAGAGGCCGGCTCCAGCCTCCTTACGTTTTACTGGCTCGATAAAGGGTATAGCTTCGGGTCCCCACCGGGAAGGAATGCTCTTCAACACGAAACCCCGCCCCTTTTAGATTCTCTTTGAACGAGGGCGAGGGATCCGCGGACCAGACGATCAATCCCCCCGGGGGAAGCAGGCGGCTCCGGATCAGGACGAGACCCTCTCTTTCATAAAGCCGCCGGTTTCGATCCAGGGAAAGGGCGCCCGGGCCGTTATCCACATCTAAAAGGATCGCATGGAAGGGATCTCCGGGTTGCCGGAGCAATTCGAACACATCGACAACCCGGGCCGTGACCCGGGGGTCTTCCAGGGGCCGGCCGGCCAGATGCCCCAGGCGGCTCCTGTTCCACTCGAGGACGGCGGGGAAGATTTCCGCTGCAACCACCCGGGCACCGGGGGGCAGTTCATCCAGGAGCGCCCTCAAGCTATATCCCATACCAAGCCCCCCCACCAGGATGCGTGGAGATTCCACGTTCCCGGCGAAATCCAGGCAAAGGTTTGCCATGCTCGCCTCGGAGCCGGTATGGCCGCTTGACATCAGGATCCTGCCCCGAAACCGGATCTCGTAGGTGCGGCCGCGGCGATAGAGGGCGAAATCCCCCTCGCCGGGATCCTCGAACCGGTCGATTAACTGGAAGTCGTTCATCATGACGGGAGTCGGTATCCGTAAAAAGGACGATCCGTTTCAGGATCCGTGATCATCTTGACCCCGGTTTCGTAAACCTGGCGGATCCGTTCGATATCGAGGATTTCCCCGGGTGCGCCCATGGCGGCGATGCGTCCCTGTTTGAGGAGGATCAGTCGATCCGCGATCGTGGAGGCGATGTTGAGATCGTGGGTGACAAAAACCAGGGTGCGTCCCTTTTCGCGCCGCAGCTCGAGCATGGATTCCAAAAGGAGGGTGATGTGCCTGATATCCAGGTTGGCCGTGGGTTCGTCCAGGAGCATGATGGGTGCATCCTGGATCATGGCCCTGGCGAGAACGACGCGTTTTTTCTCCCCGCCGCTCAGTTCGTTAAAGAGCCGGTCCCTGAGCTCGAGGGTGTCGGTTTTTTCGAGGGTATCCATAACGATCCGGCCGTCCTTTTCTGTTTCGAGGGAATATCCGGCCAGGTGCGGGTAACGGCCCATCATCGCCACCTCGGAAACCGTATATGGGAAGGGCATGGTCATTTCCTGTGGAACATAGCTGATCCGCCCGGCCAGTTCCCGCTGTGAGTAATCGCCGATATCCCTCCCCATGATTTCGATGGTTCCCTGATCGGGCGTCTCGCTTCTGAGGAGGCATTTCAAGAGGGTGGTTTTACCGGCGCCGTTGGGCCCGAGGATACCGAGGATCTCGCCGGTGAGGGCGGAAAAGGAGACTCCCTCGAGCACCGGGCCCCGGCCGTAGGTAAAGGAGACATCTTGAAGGCGAAGGCATTCTTTCACTGCAGGAGCTCCCCCTCGGGTTTATTGTGGAGATATTTTGCCAGGGTTTGGATGGATTCAACCACACGCGGCCCCAGGATGGTGATAGAGGGATCCGTGATAATATGCACCCGGCCTGACTTTACAGCATCGAGGGAGGGGAGGGTTTTCCAGGGCTCGAGGGCCATACGGAGGGCATCCGTGGTCAAATCCTGTCCGGAAAAAGTGGCGTCGATAATCACCTCGGGGTTCATGGCCACCAGGGACTCTTTGGATATTTTCGGATAACGCGCGGTTTCCCTTGTGAGGACGTTTCGTCCGCCGGCTGCGATGAGAAGTTCATTCAGGAAGGTATTTTCCGAAGCGGCATACAGGTCTTTCAGGGAGGAGTGGGAACGCGCCACCACGATCAGGGCTTTGGCTCGAGGGTTTCCCCTGTACTGTTTCCCGAGTGCGGCAAGCTGGCTTTCGATGCGGCGTTTCAGAATCTTTCCCCTCCCGGGAACCCCTGTTTTCCGTGCAATCAGGGAGATGCCTTTCAGGAGGTCTTCTATGGTTTCGTTCGGGATTTTCAAAACCGGAATCTCGAGCTTGTCCAGTTTTGGTAAAAGGGGGCCGCTTTTAGTTACGGGAACAATCACCAGCTCGGGCCGGAGCTCGATGATCTTTTCCAGGCTGGGATTCAAAAATCCCCCGATCCTCTCTTTTTTCCTCACGCGGGGAGGAAAGCGGCAGAAATCAGTCACTCCCACAACGGAGTCTTCCAGCCCGAGTTCATAGAGGATTTCGGTGACATTGGGGGAGCAGGAGATGATTCTCCGGGGCACGTTTTCCCCCGCGAATAAAGGGAAGATGACAAGGGTCGAGATCAAAAACAGGCAGGCGTGTTTCCGGTTCATTTCTTCTTCTTTCTCCCTGCCTTGAAATGAAGCAACCACTCTCCCAGGCAAAAGAAGATGAGGAGCCAGATAAAGAGGTTCCCCCATATCCTGTACCCGGTCCGGTTTTCAGCCGGAAAGATCGAGGCGTGGAGGAGGGCCTTTTCGTTCAGGGGGGTTTGTTTCACGAATTCCCCCCTGGGATTGATCGCGCCCGAGATCCCCCGGTTGGAACACCGCAGAACCCATCGGCGCGTTTCCACGGCTCGAAACACGGCCAGCTGGTTGTGTTGAAACGGCCCCGCGCTCTCCTCGTACCATCCGTCGTTCGTGATGATCACGAAAAAGTCGGCGCCCTTCCGGGCATACCGGCGAAACAGCCTCCCGAAGCCGCTCTCGAAACAGATCACGGTTCCGAAATGAAAGGCGGGCTCGATCCCCTGGAGGGTTGGAGTGGTTTTCTTTTCCCCGGCCAGGAAATAGACCGGGAACAGGGTGTATCTATCCCCCTTCAGGAAGCTGCCGGTTTGAACGATAATGCGTTGGAATCCGGGGATAAGATCGAAGTAGGGGAGGTGTTCCCCGAAGGGAACCAGCTGGATTTTATCGTAGCAGGAAATATCCGGGCTTCCGTCTGGAGGGAAATACCACGCGGAATTGTAAACTCCCACATTGGAGATCTCTTCCCTTTTCGTTGTTCTTTTCCCCTGTTTGTCGAAGAATATCTCCCTGTTTGCCCCCACCAGGATGGCAGCGGAAAGCCTCCGCGCCTCGCTCGAGAGATTCCCGAGAAGGGCGCTCTGGTATCCGAAATAGGGACTGGTAAACGCGGATTCGGGCAGGATGGCAAGATCGACGGAATGATCCTCCAGCTCATCCAGGAGACTGAAGTTGATGGCTCTCAGAACCGAGGGCAGGTGCTGGCGTTCCTGGGCGGATCCCGCATAACTGGCGAATTTCAGCTTTTGGGGGATGTTGGGCTGGCAAATCGCCACACGGATCTCTTTCGGGCCGTTGAAGCTTCCGTATTTCATCCTGACCATGCCGAAGAAAAGGACCAGGAGAAATAGGCCGAGGGCGAAAAAGAGCCTCGGGATATGAGGCTTCAGGCGCTCCCTGCGAATCAGGTCGGAAAGAAAAAGCGCCAGGACAAAATTTACCAGAACGATGAGGAAACTGATCCCCCAGGTTCCGGTCAGCTCCGCGATCTGGATGATTTCGGGAAAGGGGGCCTGGGAGGCCGATACAAAGGACCAGGGAAAGGCCAGCTGTCCGATGGAACGGAGGTATTCCAGGATCACCCAGAGGGAGGGGAGCAGGAGAACAGAGAGGCGGGGCGATCTTTTCAATATGACAATCGAGGCCCATCCGAAGATCCCGGGAAACAGTCCGAGATAGATCCCGAGAAGGAAGATCCCGACAAGGGCGAAGGGATTATAGGCAGCCACCGTGTTCAGCCAGAAAATATTGGAATAGTGGAAAATCACGCCGAAGACAATCCCGGCGAAAAGGCCGTCCAGGGGACGCTCCAGGCTGAAAAGGGCCAGGAAAAGGGGAACCAGGGCAACATAGGCAAGGGGGAAAAGGGCATATTTCGGAAAGGCAAGACGGAGCAATACGGCCGACGCAAAAGCCAGGAGCAGCACGCGCCAGCCGTGATTCTTCCAAAATCTCCGGCCTTTGCCTTTCAAGAATTCTGCCGTCCGTCAGTAAGGATGGTTCCGAAGCACGAATGGAATTTCACTCGAGCGATTGTTTCACCTGCTCGAGGGAATCGGTAAGGTTGACATCGAGCACCTCTAAAATTCCATACTCGCTCAGGATGGTTCCCTTCGCCTTCTCGAGATCGATCACGGCTTTATTGAAATTGATTTTGCTCTGGATATGGTTCACAAGAGCGGTGGAATAGTCCTTCTGAAATTCGAGGACGTTGTAGCTGGTGGACATCCCCACCTGGTACCGTTTCATCTCGGCATCCAGTTTGGCCTTTTCCGACTCGACGGAGACCAGTGTGGCTTCCACGCGTTTTCGTTCCGTCTCGATGTTTCTGACGGCGTTTCTGATATCCAGGATAATGAGGTTTTCGAGGTTTTCCAGCTGTTTCAGTCCCTGTCTGAATTGCAGGGCGGCCTGTTTGTAACGGTACCGGGCCTCCCTGTTTTGAAGGGGGAATTTCAGTTCCAGGGAGAAATCGTAATTGTGGAAATCATAGGTGTTGAGTTCATGCCAGGCGTCGGAATGGCCGTCCTCGAGTCCCGAGCGTCCGGCGGTGGCCGCAAAATTGAGTTCCGGGAGTCGCCTGTTCCAGGAAACCCGGCGGTTTATTTCACGGTTTTTCAGATCCAGCATGAGCTGGTGATAGTCGGGACGGTTCTCCAATGCCTCCCTGATCGAGGCCTCGGTATCGAGCTGTATGTCCCTGACTTCCGGTTTGTCCATGGGGAGATAAAACCGGTTCCAGTCCTTTGCGCATCGCGGGATGTTCATCAGGATCTTGAGGTAGTCCTCGGCGGCCTTGATGGCGGACTCGGCCACGATGACGAATTCCTCCCGGGCCGCCACCTCGGCCCTGGCCTGAAGCACGTCCGTCTCCGGCAGAACCCCGGTTTTGTAGCTGATGGTCGTGATCCGGAGGAGATCCCGGGCCTGGCGAAGGGTCAGACGCTGTACTTCGTAATTCTCGATGGCAAACTCCAGATCCCAGTAGGCCCTGGTCAGCTCGGCCACCTGGGATTGGACCATATCCCGGAAGGCCTCCCTGGATATGCGGGCGTTATTCCCGGCGATGCGGATTCCCGAAAGGGTCACGTAGGGACCGAAATTCTTCAGGAAGGGCTGTGTGAAAGAGAGGGCGGCCATCTGGTTGTAGTAGGGGCTGATATTCGTCATCACGGAATTGGTATCGGTGCGGCCCGTGGAATAGAGCATACTGAGCAGGCCCCCGGTGGGAAGGAGCTGTCCGAGGGAGATCTCTCCATAGTATTGCCTTTCCTTGAGCACGGTGGGATCGCCGTCCATATCTCGAACCGGTTGCTGGTATTCGGCGTTCGTGACGCCGGTTCGGGCGGAGAGAAGCAGGTCGAAAATGCCTTTCTGGGCCTGGATTTCCGCTTCCGCGATCCTCCGGTCGTAATCGCTTATCCGGATATCGAGATTGTTATCGAGCATGGTGACAAGGGCTTGTTTGAGGTTGATGGGGAGTGGGTTTTTTTTGTAGAAATCGGGTGGTTCAAGGAGGAGGCTTCCGGTGGAGGGAACGTCCGATGTGGGGATGGTCTCCGTTGCCAGGCATGAAAAGGTGGAAAGAAAGAGGAGGAGGAATGTGTAAAACTCGATTTTCCGCATTTTTATTCTCCTGAAATCGCTTGAAAAGAACGATATATGCAAGATATCTGGAGCCCGAATGTCAACTCAAATCAGGAAAACAGGTTCTGATTAAGCATTTTCAGGGGAAATGTCAAGTATTATATCATGACGCATATAAAAAAGGTGTTCCAGATGGGTCATTTTTTCGATATTGGGGAATTTCATGGTTTCTCTGAGGCAAAAAAAATCTCGGATGACTCTTATTAAAGGATTTAGCAAACGATTTTTCCCTTGACTTTTTCCCCCATATCTTGTGCTAAATAGATATATAAGATACAATATGCATATGCCTTCAGGGATTATCTGTGAAATCGCTGTTTGCCGTTATTGTAGAAGTTGGAATTCAGATAAGTGACCAGGAGTTTGCCCTATGACTTTCTCCACAAAGTACAGCAGTAAGCTGAAAGCGATCAAGAAACGGTGTGGTGATTACGTCTCTTTCAACCAGGAGAAGATCTATTCCGCCATTTTGAGGGCCGGCAAGGCAACGGCGGAGTTCGGGGAGGCGGAGGCGGAGCTGCTCAGTACCCAGGTTGTCAAAATTCTGCAGTTTCACCATACCGAGGTGCCGGATATCGAGGAGATTCAGGATATTGTCGAGCATGTCCTGATCATCAGCAATTATATCAAAACCGCAAGGGCCTATATCGCCTACAGGGAGCAGCATAAAAGGCTCCGGGAGGATAAAAAGACCCTGGTCGACGTTTCCTCCTCCATCAACGAGTATCTCGAAAAAATCGACTGGCGGATCAATGCCAACGCCAACCAGGGGTATTCGCTCGGCGGGTTGATCCTGAACGTTTCGGGAAAGATGATCGCCAACTACTGGCTGCATCATGTGTATCCCCCGCAAGTGGGAGATCCCCACAGGATCGGGGCTTACCATATTCATGACCTGGATATGCTTTCCGGATATTGTGCGGGATGGTCTCTCAAGATGCTTCTCGAGGAGGGATTCAACGGGGTTCCCGGCAAGGTGGAGGCGCGTCCGGCCAAGCACCTCTCCAGCGCGGTCGGCCAGATGGTGAATTTCCTCGGAACGCTTCAGAACGAATGGGCCGGGGCACAGGCCTTTTCCTCCTTCGATACCTACCTGGCCCCCTTTGTCCGGGTGGATCGCCTCTCCTACGAGGAGGTGCTCCAGAACATCCAGGAGTTTGTTTACAACCTGAACGTTCCCTCCCGTTGGGGAACCCAGACTCCGTTCACGAATGTGACCCTGGACTGGACCTGCCCGGAGGATTTAAAGGACCGGCATCCGGTGATCGCCGGAGAGGAGCAGTCCTTCACTTACGGGGATCTCCAGGAGGAGATGGATCTCATCAACCGCGCCTTTCTCCACGTGATGACCAGGGGGGACGCCAAGGGGAGGATCTTCACCTTTCCGATACCCACGTACAACATCACGAAGGATTTCCCCTGGGATCATCCGAATTGCGATCTCCTTTTCGAGGTGACGGCGAAATACGGGCTTCCCTATTTCCAGAATTTCGTCAATTCCGATCTGAGTCCGGGAATGATTCGTTCCATGTGTTGCCGTCTTCAGCTGGATCTGTCGCAGCTACTCAGCCGGGGCAACGGCCTGTTCGGATCCGCGGAGCAGACGGGCTCCATCGGTGTGGTGACCCTCAACACGGCGCGGCTCGGTCATTTGCACAAGGGAGACCTCGATGGTCTTCAGGAGGAAACCCGTGAATTGATGGAACTGGCCAAAATGAGCCTCGAGATCAAACGCAAGGTGATCCAGCGCTATATCGATACCGGGTTGTTCCCCTATACCAAGCGATATCTCGGTACGTTGAGGAATCATTTTTCGACGATCGGGGTGAACGGCATCACCGAGTGCATCCGCAATTTCACGGGCGACAGGCATGACATCACGGATGAGTGGGGCCAGGGTTTCGCATGCGAATACATGGACTATATCCGTGGGATCATGGTGGAGTTTCAGGAAGAGACGGGTCACCTTTACAACCTGGAGGCCACGCCGGCCGAGGGCGCCACGTATCGCATGGCCCGGGAGGATCAGAAGCGCCTTCCCGGCATCATCCAGGCCGGCACGCCCGATGCCCCCTATTACACGAATTCCTCCCAGCTGCCGGTGGGATACACGGATGATCCCTTCGGGGCCATGCAAAAGCAGGAGGAATTGCAGAGGCGATATACCGGAGGAACGGTTTTCCATATTTATGTCGGGGAGAGGATATCCGATGCAAAGGCGTGTAAAAGACTGATACGACGTTCGCTGGAGCGGTTTCGTATCCCGTATTTTACCGTCACACCGACGTTTTCCATTTGTCCCATTCACGGATATTTATCCGGAGAACACAAGTTCTGCCCGATCTGTGATGCCGAGTTACTCGAGAAACAGAAACAAACTCAATCTGTCGAATGCAGTACTGTTGTAAAGGAGCAGTAGAAATTCCAAAGGAGGTTCCTCATGACAAGGGATGGTGTTTCCAAGAAGGTCCAGCTGAAAGAAGAGGACCGGACCCGCTGCGAGATCTGGACTCGCGTGATGGGTTATTTTCGTCCCGTTTCCCAGTTCAATACCGGTAAAAAACAGGAATACGCCGATCGTAAGGTCTATTTCGAGCCCCCCCTCTGATTCCTCTCCAAAGTCGGATAACGGCAATCGATCACCGGGGATTAAAGATCATGAAAAAAAAGGCAACCCTGTCTGGAATAAAGGTGGGGGGGATTACGCCCTTTACCACCATAGACTTTCCCGGCCGCCTTGCTGCCGTTATTTATACCCAGGGATGTCCCTGGAGATGCCGTTTCTGCCATAACGGCCCCCTCCTGGATCCAACCGTGGAAACCGACGTCACATGGGAGGACGTCCTCCCATTCCTCTCCCTCCGGACGGGATTCCTGGATGGCGTGGTCTTCAGTGGCGGGGAACCCAGCTTCTGGCCGGATCTTCCCTCATACATAAAGGCGGTTCGTGAGATGGGATATGATATTGCCCTTCATACCAACGGCGCCTATCCGGAGCGGATCAAACACTTCCTGGAGAGCAGGCTTCTCGATATGGTGGCGTTGGATATCAAGGCCCCTTTTGACGATTATGAAAAGATAACCGGGGTAGCGGGAAGTGGAAAACTCGCCAGGGAAAGCGCGGGACTTTTACTCGCTTCGGGTATTGACGTGGAATTCAGAACCACGGTCCACCCCGATCTGCTCACACCGGAAGAGCTCCGGAGCATGGCCCGCGAATTACACGATATGGGAGTGAAGCGATACGCTGTTCAGAAATGCAGGACCGAATACTCTCTGGATCCCGCGATTCGAAAAGAATACCAGGAACTCGATCCGTTCCTGGAGGATTTGAAAGTGGAATTGGAAGAGATGTTTCCGAGTTTTATCGTTCGTTGATTTATCCCAGTATCTTCAGAATCTTCAAAAGATAATCCATATCCGAGACACACTGGATCTTGTTGCATAACATGCCGTTGGAATCGTAGAGAACGATGGAAGGGGTTTTGTAGATGCCGTAGTTGTTGAGGGCCTGGGGATAACTCCCGACATCGATCCTGATGAAAATCATCTCGGAGAAAATGTCCTGAAACTGGGATAAACCGAAAATCTGCTCCACCCTTTGATTATCCTCATCCTCGGGATTGGTCAAAAATACGATTCCCGCCTTGCCCTGTTCCCTGATGGCCTTTTTTCCCTCCGAAAGATTCTCGTAATATGCACTTGCGGAAACGAGCGGCGACGATTTCGAACCACGGTTGCTTTCCACCAGCTCGGATATGATGGGCGGTTTGCCGCTCTCGAATCCCGGTTGTTTCTCCTCCGGGGAAAAGGGAGAAAGATCCGATTCGGCAACCTGATTTTCCTGAGCCTGAGCTTTGGGAGAACTCTCTGGCGAATCGATCATCGGGGGCCTCCCCACCGGGGAAGAAGAAGGGTTTTCCTGGGAGAAGGGCGATGGATCCGAAGCGGCCATGGCGGCCGCCGGAGCCTGCGAGCCGAACGGGGATGAAGAGGCTGGTGCCGGGGGCTTTTGTGAAGGGGCGCCGAACGGGGAGGTTCCGGCTGATGCGGCGGGAGCAGCGGGCATGGGCGGCTGGGACGATCCAAAGGGGGAAGATGCTGCCGGGGCCGGAGCCTGCGAGCCGAACGGGGATGAAGAGGCTGGTGCCGGGGGCTTTTGTGAAGGGGCGCCGAAGGGGGAGGTTCCGGGATTCGCGGCGGGAGCAGCGGACATGGGCGGTTGGGATGATCCAAAGGGGGAAGATGCCGCCGGGGCCGGAGCCGGTGCTCCGAACGGGGATGAAGAGGCTGGTGCCGGGGGCTTTTGCGAAGGGGCGCCGAAGGGGGAGATCCCGGCTGCCGCCACGGGCTGGGAGGCCGCGGGTGGTTGCAGGGAAGGGGAGGCAGGCTGGAGAAACGGATTCGGGGCACTGCTTTGGGCATGAACGGACATCGCTGGGAAAAGACAAACCAGAACAAGTGCCAAAAGAAGAGTCGTCATGACTCTTTGAACATCGCGAAACATAGTCAATTCACCTCGTTTTATCAGGGTCAATCGCCACATGGGCATTATATGTATATGAAATTGAACAGAAATTTCACACTTTTTTGAGGATTCCATGCAAAACCGATGTTATAATAGAGATACATTGTAAGAAGTCAACGCATCTTGCAAGGGTTTTTTTGGTTTTCCGTCCTTGAAAATGTAATGAAAGGTGAGAAAGCCGCATTTCGCCGCCGAATGGATATTATCCGCGAGATCGTCGATGAAGAGGGTGGACCCCGGTTCGAGATCGAATCTTTCGATGGCTTTCTGAAAGATCAGGGGATCCGGCTTCATGATGCCCGCTTCATAGGAAAGGAGATATCCATCGAGTTCACGGAGGAGCGGGGATGTTTCCATGAGATGATGGAAATGCATCTCGTTGGTGTTGGACAGAAGATACACCGGGTATTTTTGTCTGATCCTCGGGATGAGGTTGAGAGTGTCGGGGTTTTCCACGAAAATGTCCGAGAAGTTTTTCCGGAAGTTTTCGAATGTCCCGGTATATCCTGTGAGATCTTTCATTTTCCCGTAGAATTCGGGTGTGGAGATCCTGCCGGTTTCATACTCTCTCAGAAGCTTTTTCAAGGTTTGGAGATTTTTGAGGCGGGCGCCGTTTTTTGTCAGGAAATGGATGACGCTTGTGAAATCGAACGGAAAAAGGACGTTGCCGAGATCGAAGAGAAAAGCCCTGATCATGCCTGCTCCTTCCAGGGGTCGGCTGCATTCGGAAACATCTGTTTCCACTTCAGACGGTATTCGGAAAGAATATTCCTGAGATCTTTTTCATCCTGGCTTGAAATCTGTTCCTTGTTTGCGGCGTCGTCAAGGAGTCGGGCGGCTTCATCCAGGGCCTTTCGGGATTCTTCCGCCGTGAGCTCGGACAGCATGCCGCAGTTGATGCAGCATTCGGGGACGTTGCCCTCCAGGAGGCTTTTCCGGAGATGAAGGCTCTCTTTTCCGTTGATCACCCGGTCCAGGGAGGTCTGGAAGACATTTCCAACGTTGGGGGGATAATAACAGCAGGGCTTCATCTCACCGAAGCGGTCGATGATGGCGAGTCGCCAGGGATCTGTGCAGAAATAGTGTTTCCCTTTCCGGATGCGGGCAACGGCAGGTTCCTTTTTCCACGGAAAGGGATACTGGTAGAAATAGAGGACCTGGATACCGAGCCGTCCGGCCGCCCGCTTTGCCTTGTGAAACTGATCCCAAAACAGGTCTGTTTTGGAGACGGAGAGCGATGCGTTTTCGGGATTGACCAGGATCAGGTCGGTGAAGACCACCCGGGTGGCCCCGAGCTTACCGGCCAGCTTGACCACGCCGGTCATTTGACGCACGTTATGCGAGGATACGGCCATGGCCACGTGGACTTCCGGTTTGTCGGCGCCTTTTTGTTTTTTGATCTCCTGGAGATTCTGGATATTGTCCTTCACAGTATCGAAACCGGCTCCGGCCCGGAGGGTTTCGAAGGTTTCCCGGTTTGCCCCGTCGATGGATACGGCCAGTTCATCGAGCCCGATCTCGACAATCCTGCGAATGGTTTCGGGATCGAGGCTCATGCCGTGGGAGCTTGTTCCCACCCTTACCCCGGTTTCTTTTGCGGCTTTTAAAAAGTCGAAAAACCTGGGGTGGAGAAAGGGTTCCCCGAGCCCGAACAGGAAGGCCTCATCCGCGTATTCGAGCCAGGGCAGGATTTTGAGAAAGTCGTCATAATCCATGAACCCGGATTTGACTTCGTCGGTGTAATACTGCCTGGGGCAGTAAGGGCAGTGGATATCGCATGCCATGGAAACACCGAAGAAGTATTTGGTCGGGAAGGCCAGGACCTTCTCGGAGAGAAAGGAGGCATCGATCCTGGAGCGGATTCGGTTAACCGGGCGAATGGGGGAGTTCATAACCGGGATTATCTCATCTTTCGGGACGTGATCAGGAAGATATACTCGTTTCTGACATTCTCCTGGTGGAATATATTGGTCTGGATCAGGGTATGATCGAGGGGGAGGGTGGTGGAATCCACAGAGATGATGTTGTTTATCGCGAACAGGTCATCTTTGGTTTTATAGGCGTCTTTCAGATCGATTTCAAAGGTGATATCGGCGCTGGGTTCGTCGCCGGAGATCTGGAGCCCGCTGATGGTGAAATTCACGGTCATTCCCACCTTGACCGAGGATTGGGCATAGGGTTTTGCCGGGGAGGAGCCGGATCCCGTGCCCCCGAAGGTGGTGATATAGGGAAGCACGGTATGGTACTCTCGTGTGATCTGTTCCCCGAGGGCCTGGCTCCATGTCTGGCTGTAGAGGAGCTTCGTGTCGCCGAAACGCGTGAAGTAATCCACGATTTTGCCCAGATCTTTGATAAAGAGATTTTCCACGTCGATCATGTTGCCGTCTTTGAGGGATGGCAGGTACTGCCCCCGAAGCGGTTTCCCGAGGATTTTCTCCAGCCTGTTTTTATCCCACTCGACTCCGAATGGATATTGTTTCTCGAGCCCGATTTTGAATACGAGGATTTCGTTCAGGAGTTTGGGTTTTTCCTCGAGCGATACCGTACCGGGTGGGAGGTTTTCCATGAGTGCCTTTGTGATGGTGGAGGGGGCGTCATTTTTCCGGGGGAGCAATACGGGTTCCGATCCGAATAGGGTAAGGGGAACAAGGGAGAGGATGACAAGACAAACCGAAATAGTTGCGATTCTGGAATTTCCCATGATCCTTCCTCCTGCCGGGAATGAAAAAAGAACCTAACATATCCCGATTTTCAAGGGCAATTCTTTTCTTGGACATTGAATAACAAATAAGCAAAAGGACGAAAGGGATGGAAGAGACGAAAGAGAATGACCGAAAGGTTGTTCGAACTTCAAACGTCCCTCCCGCCGCTCCCCGCTTTATGATATTTTCCTTGCAATCGTCCCGTTCTCTTCGTAACAGAGTAACATTCTATTCCCAAATCCAGAGAAGTGTAATAGTGCCATGAATTATCCTCTCTCTTGTCGAAAGCTGTTTTCCCTTGTTCTGCTGTTTATCGTTCTCGGTTTTTCCCTCATTGCCCAGGAGGAGCCCCTGGTCAGGGAGATCGTGTTCGAGGGGCTTCGAACCGTTAGTGAGGATGACGTTCTCGGTGTCATGAGGACCCGTGTGGGGGAGCGGTCCACTCCCGAAATGCGCAGTGAAGATATCAAGGCCATTTCCGAACTGGGCTTTTTTTCAGGAGATATCCATTTTTACAGGGAGGAGCTCGAGGACGGGATCCGCATCATTGTCAGCCTCGAGGAGAACCCCCTTGTCGAGGAGATCCTGGTCATCGGCAACCAGGCCTTTAAATCCTCGAAAATACTGGCTTCCATTCCCTTCAAAAAGGGCGACATCCTCCCCTTCGGGGCGGCCTTCAAGGCCAGGTTCGAAGTGGAGAAGCTCTATTCCCGAGCGGGTTATAAAAACGCCCATGTGAGCGTCCGAACCGAGGAACCGGTGGAGGGAAAGGCCATTGTCACCATTGTGGTGGACGAGGGTCGCAAGATCCTGGTCAAGGATCTTGTGATCCGGGGGAACGAGAGTTACAGCGCCTTCCGTCTCCGCTTTCTCCTGGATAACAAGGGCTCCTGGGCCTTTATACGCAATTTCTACGATGAAACCACATTCGAGGAGGACCTGGACATCCTCCGTCATTTTTACACCAACCGCGGATTCCTGGACGTTCTGGTCAAGAGGGGGAAACCGGAGTATAACGAGGACAAGGGCTGGATCCGGCCCGTTATCCTGATCGAGGAAGGCCCCCGCTATCGCGTCAGCGAGGTGGCTCCCAAAAACGCCACCCTGTTCACCGAAGGCGAGATCGTCGAGTGCTTCTCGAAAATGATGGGGGAGTATTTCAATGCCAATCGTTACAGAAAAGGGCTCGAAAAACTCCGGGAACTGTATGGAGACGAAGGTTACATTCAACTCGAGGTCAAGACGGATTTCGAGCGCCTCCCGGGCGAGGATGCCATCCGTATCGCTTTGAATCTCAAGGAGAACAACAGGGTTTACGTTGGTAAAATCAAGGTCAGGAGGCAGGGCTACCGGAGGGAGGAAGCGGAAAGCGCCATGGGAAAGCTTTACGATAAGGTTTCCCCAGCTCCAAAGGACGAAGTGATCCTGAGAGAAGTGATTCTCGAACCGGGCGAGGTGTACCGCAACTTCCAGGAGGTTCGCACCGTGGAACGGCTCAAGCGGCTCGAGATCTTCGAGGGCGTTTCCATCACCCGGGAACCCACCGAGGAAAAAGACGTCCGCGATGCGGTGATCAACGTCAAGGAGGGCGTGACCGGCAACCTGCTGTTCGGCATCGGGTACGGAGAATCCCCGGGCGCCTATTTCCAGGTTCGGCTCCATGAACGCAACCTGTTCGGGGATGCCCGCGACCTCCGGATGAGGGCCCTGATCGGTACCCGCCTCTCCGCCATGTATATCGGGTACCTGGACCGTTATTTCCGGGATACGGATTCCTCCCTCGAGTGGGAGATCTACAGGGAACGATATGGCCGGGGCCCCTATGACGAGAGGGTTTACGGTTCCACCCTCGAGCTGGGAAAACCCCTCTCGGAATACGTGAGGGCTTACATGCGGCTCCGGCTCGAACATGTGAATTTTTACGATGAGGACGACGATATCATAGAGGAGGATTTCGATTCCTATCCCGTGGCCAGCGCCCGCTTCCGGATCGTCGAGGATCGCCGCGACGAAATCTGGTGGCCGAAAAGGGGCTTTACCCGGAGCGGCTCGATCGAACTCGGGTATGCGGACGGCCTCCTGGCCAAACTGGGAGCGGACTTCACCTATTACAATAACTTTTACAAGGACCTCGTGTATGCCGTTCATTTCTCCGGGGGCCTTATGCCTTACAGTGCGGATAAGGTGGGTCTCACGGAGCGATTCTACCTCGGCGGGGCCAACGATCTGCGCGGTTTCTCATTCCGGGGGGCCGGTCCCAAGGACAGCGGCGAGGACGATATGCCCCTGGGCGGCTCGACCAAGCTCCTGCTCAAAAACGAACTGCGCTATCCCATTTACGGCGACCTCAAGGGAGTGCTCTTTCTGGACGCCGGCATGCTGGATGAAACCGTGGGGCTTGATGCCCCCCGGGTCAGCGTTGGAACCGGCTTCCGCATGAAAATCTCCATCATTCGCCTCTACCTCGATTTTGCAAAGGCCCTTCACAAACGGAGTCGCGACGATACCCAGTTCGTCCATTTCCGCCTCGGAGCCTCCTTCTAGTCTTTGAACCATATTTTCCAAAGGTGATCGGATCATGAAAAAAACACTCTTCCTCATCTGGGCCCTGGTCGGGATCTCCCTCCCGGCAACTTCCCAGCAGGACCTGAAAATCGGGTACGTGAACCTGGAACGGGTCATGATGGAATCCACCGCCATCAAGAAACTGGTGGATACGGTGCAGGACACGATCAAGACCCAGCAGGAGGAACTGACCGCGAAACTGACCCGGTACAAGGTTCTCTCGGAATCCTACGAACAGCAGAAAACCATTCTCACGGACGATCAGAGGGAAACCCGGAAAAAGGAACTCGATGAACTCAAGATCTCCATCGAGGATATGCAGGATAAGATCAACCGCATGATCCGCCGATCCGAAAGGGAGCTCGTGGAACCCACACTCGAAAAGGTCGAGGAGGCCATCCAGACGCTCGGAAAAGACCAGGGCTTCGATCTCATCCTCCGAAACGATTCCGTGCTTTATGCATCGGAACGGTGCGACATCACATCCCTTGTGATCCGGAGGATCGATTCCCCGGATGAGGCAACTCCCGTTCCGGAACAGACCGCGATCGTGATATCACAACCAACTCCGGAGATCACACCCACTCCCATCCCGAGTCCAACCCCCAGTCCGACCACGACCCCCTCGTCAGGCATCGTGTTCTGATCACCAGAGAAGGAACATCTTTCGGGAATTGGAAGGTTATGGGAATTATGGGAGGGCCAGGGAGAGAGAGGATAAACAACCGCACATTCCCCTGACCGCTCTCCACTCCCTCCAGCCGGATTTACCTGTTATGACCGCAAACCCTCTGTTCAGCGTTATCATTCCCAGCTTCAACCGTTCGAATCTCCTGATGGAGGCCGCTTCGAGCGTTCTGGACCAGACGTTTTCCGATTATGAGCTCATTATCGTGGATGACGGTTCCACGGACGATACCGCGGACAGGGTTCGGGATCTCAGCTCCCGGGGGGTGCGTTATATCCGGCAGGAGAACCGGGGACCTTCCACGGCCAGGAACGAAGGGGCACGGTTTGCCCGGGGGAGATACCTGGCCTTCCTGGATTCCGACGATCTGTGGCTTCCTGAAAAGCTCGAGAAACAGGCCCTCTTTTTTACCGATCATCCGAATTGCCTCATCTGCCAGACGGAAGAGTTGTGGATGAAAAAGGGACGCCGGGTTTTCCCGAAGAAAAAACACAGGAAACAGGGAGGATATATCTTTCCCAGGGCCGTCGAGCTGTGCCTGGTGAGTCCCTCGGCAGTCGCCATAAGGCGGGATTTTTTCCTCTCCATCGGGGGATTCGACGAAAACCTTCCGGCTGCCGAGGATTATGACCTCTGGATCCGGATCAGCTGCCGCCTGCCGATCGAACTCATCGACGAGCCCCTGGTGGTGAAGAGGTCCGGCGACTGGGATCAGCTCTCCTTCACCACGGAGGCGATCGATCGTTACCGGATCCGGGCCCTCGAGAAGATCCTCGAAAGCGGGGTTCTGGATCCGGAACAGGGAGAGATCGCCTTTCGGGAGCTCAGGAAAAAAGCTGATATATACATTGCGGGATGCGAGAAACGGGGGAATAGGGAAGAGGCCCGCCGCATTCGGGATATCCTCTCACGAATCGAATAAAAAAAAGGCGAACCGGATCGACCGGTCCGCCTTTTATCATTTCAAGGGATGTTGAATTATTCGTAAAGTTCCCATCTGTACTGGACAGCGGTGGGCGGCGGTGGAAAGAGTCCAATCGCGTCCGCATACATCCGCGATCCCACGGTGTTGGCATTCCTGCCGAGGTCGTAGACGGTTACAACCACATCGCCCGAGAGGCTCAGGCCTGCCTTGAGGAGACACCACTGATCTCCCGTGTAATTCTGGCTGACCACGACCAGCTCGTCAACCGCCGTAGCTGCACACTCGATCGAGTAGTAACAGTTGTCGAAGGCGTCGGAATCGGTGACAAAGTATCCCACGGAATAGCTAGCTGCCGGGACGTCCTTGATGGTCCACACGGCGGTGGCGTTGGCGTCTTCGGGAGTGGTCTCGAACACGCGGTTGTCGCGATACCAGCAGTCGTTGTTGTACCCGCCCGAGGTGTTGAACCAGGCGAACTTGGGGGGAGCGGTAACAATGGGATCGAGCCCGAAGGTGTCGTCGAACTCGCCGGAAGGTTTGTCATCCGCGACGATAATGGGATCGTATGTAAGGACATGGGGTGTGGGCCAGGGAGTGGGTGTGGGAGTGGGGGTCGGGGTCGGGCCGGTGGTGTATTCCATGATCTTGATGCCATCGGAATAGAACCGGTTTCCCTGGGGGGAGTTCTCGGAGACCTTGAGGGTGGCGCCGGCCCCGAGGGTGACATTTTCCGCAACCAGGAGCCACTTGTTTCCGGCCGCGCCATTGCCGTCACCTCCGCCGGTTCCGGTGAGTTCCACGGTTCCGGAATCAATGGGGCTGCCCTCGGGATTGGCATCGTCATAGATCACGTACTGGGAATTTGCGGCATCAACGGATGATGAAGCGGGAACCGTGATATAGATATTGTAGGCGGTTCCGGCGGAAAAATCCCCGTGAGCGGAGATCTTCATGAGGAAATAAGAGTCGAGGGAGGAATTGGTAGACCATCTCGAACCGGCGCCGACCAGGCCGGGAGCGGCCGATTTGGCCGTCGAGTTTTCCCAGGTTCCCCATGGACCGCTGGACGGGACTTCCTCGTAAAGGGAGATATCCGTGACGGCTGCACCGGCCGTTGTGCTCTCGATGTAAAACGTGGTCTGGGCTGCCAGGCCCATTGCAATAATGCAGAAAAGGCTAAGAAAAAGTATCTTTTTCATCTTACACTCCTTTTTTTAAAATGATCTGGAACCAAAGCATCGAACCGTTTTGATTCTCACCTCCTTTATTCAATTTATGAAAATTGTATCCTTTTCGTACTATAATGACCTGAAAACATGATATATCGAATTCAGAATGTAAATCACTTTTTTTGTTAAAAGTCGATTTTTTTTGGGGAAAGGGAAGTTAAAGGAGGCTCTTGAACCGGTACTGTTCCAGGATCTCTTTTTTCAAACTGTCCATGAGAGCGAGTTCCTGTTTTCTCACAAGAACGCCTCGTATCTTTTCCCTGGCCTCCTCGTATGTGAAAATGCGCGGCTTTCCCTTTTCCTTCACCTGGAAGATCAGGATTCCCAGAGGGGTGTTCAAAACCGGGGAGATCTTTCCAGGGGTGTACTCGATGATGGATTTCCTGGAGTTCCACTCCCCGGGCAGCTCCTCGAGCCAGCCGGTGATCTCGAAGGAGACATCCTCCCGGTCTTTGGCTATTTTTTTCGCTTCATCAGTAAAGGAATCCTGCTTTTTGTTCACCTTTTCCAGAAAGTCGTAAGCCTCCCTGTACTGCCACTCGATCTTTTTGTAGTATTGGGGTTCGGAAAGGCCCTTGTCCCGGGGAAAGAGAAACTTGATGCAGGCGAGCCGCTTTGGTGTGTTGCCGTGATAATACCCGCGGTTCTGGTTGTAATATTCCCTGATCTGGTGTTCCGTGACCTCGATTTTTTTCTGTGAAAACCGCTTGAACAGGAGGGGCAAGGCGGTCACGAGCTCGAGGATCTCCATTTCCCGGGCCTCTGGTGAGTCGGGGTATCGATTCACCCTGCGCTTGAGCTCCTGGAGGATCGCCTCCCCCTCGGCCAGCCTCGATAAATAGGGTTTGATCTTTATGTTCCGTTCGGCGAGTTCCGGGATCGCGGTAAAAAGGGTCCCGGCCCGGAGCTGGTAATCGTTCACCCTCAAAAGGATCTGGTCGGAGGCGCCGCTCGCGCTTTCGGAAACGTGGATCTTGTGGCTTTCCCGGAGCTTGTTTGACAGCTCGTCGCCTGCCTGCCTGAGTCTTTTCTGGAACATGGATTTGCGGATCAGGGGCGAGACCTCCTCGAGGGGGCGAATGCCCGGGGGCAGGATATCCAGGCATTTGACGATATAGGCGCCGTGAATGCCGGAAAAGACCGGGCTGATCTCCCCCTTGGGGGTTCGAAAGGAGTATTTCTCCAGAAGGGGACCGTAAGTGCCCCGGGAAAAGTATGGCACGATGCCGCCCATCAGGGCGCCGGGCAGGTCGGAGTGTTTTTTCACATACTCGACGAAATTTTCTTTGAAATCCGGTTTTTTCCTCAGTTTTTCAAGGAATTGAAAGGTTTTTTCCCTCTTATCTGGATCCCGGGGAAAGACCTTGTACAGAACGGAGATCTTCCTTCTTTCCCCGGTTTTATAATCCTTTCTGTTTTCCCGGTAGTAGAGTTCCACGTCTCCCGTGGTGACCCGGCATTCCTTCATGATCTGAGCGTTTCGTTTTTCTGTGGCATATTCCCTGAGGGCCTGGCGAACCTGGAAGGAAAGTACTTTTTCATCCTTGTATTGTTCCATTTCCCTGTGTACAAAAAGGGTTTTGAAGGCAAGGGATTCGAGGGTGTCGCGAGCCTCTGGCAGGAGGGAAGGATTATTTGTTTGTATGGCCTTGATCACGATTTCCTGTATCCGGGGCGAATTCTGGATGGCGAAAAAGGCCTCGATGTCTCTCAGGGTATATTCCCGGAGATCGTCTCTGGCCAGAACCCTTTCGCCCGCAGGGATGCACATGGAAAGAAGAACCACAAAGGCAACGAGGAACGCAATACGTCGATATAACATGTTCCAACCTCTCGAATAAAAAAGAAGGCCCGATCCGTGGATCAGGCCCTCTTATGGGTTTCAAAGAAACAGGTGCAGATTATTCATACAGGCCCCACGCGCTGTTTGCCTGGAGAACCAGGGGGGTCGGCGAGGGGGTGGGATAGGCGACCGTGAACTTGGCTGCGATGTAACCGGTATCACCGGCGTCGCGGCAGATCAGGCGGCCTTCGCCTCCCAAAGCAGCCATGTCCAGCTCGATGTTGCCGTAACCATAGAAGGGATCGTTGACACCGGTCTGGATGCTGTCGAGGAGGGAGCCGTCGGTTCCGTCGATGGCGCTCAGAACGCCGTTATCGTCCGTGGAGCGGGAGCTGTATCCGAACAGCACGTCCCTTTCGTCCCAGTACCCGATGGGGCAGGGGTTGAACAGGACCCAATTGTCGGGATCCATAGGATCGTCTGTCGGGGCAAATGTAGGATCTGCCTCCCAGGTGCTCACGCCCTTGATGTATTTCGCCGGGGGGGTGCTGTAACCCTGGGTGCCGTAAAGCACGGTTCCATCCAGGTTCACGGCGATGCCCTGTTTGACATTGGCGAGCCCGGGAGTGGTTTCGCTCAGGACAAAGGTGGAGCCGTCCGTGGTGGTGAGGATGTCCACGGGGGAGTCGTCTCCCTCTCCGGTAGCGACGATGATGGTGTCGGCGCCGGTGCCATTGACGTCCATGACGCGGGTAAAGCGGAAATCAGCGATGGTCTGCTGGGTGGGAACTGCGGATTCGCTGGCCCAGCGGAAGAGGTTGTTCTCCTTGGGATCGGCCTCGATATTGGTGCCGCCGTAGATCACGCCGTCGGAACCGCATGTGATGGCGAATACCTGGAGGGTACCCATGGTCAGGCCGGTGGTGTTGAGGTAGGTGCTGCTCTCGGTGCCGTCCTGGTTCAGGATGGGCACGCACTGTCCGGGATCAGTGGCGTCATAGTCGCACACGTAATACTTATCGGTCACAAAGTTGTAAGTGCCGGCTGAAATCTTGGAAAGGGTTGTGTTTTCCTGGACGAAATCGAGTGAGATGGAGAGCTGCCCAAAGGAAAGGCTCACCAGTGAAATAAGGATCAGGGTCAAGAAAATCTTACGCATAACATCATCCTCCTGCAAAAAATTTGTTTAGTGGGGAACATACAGAAAACGGAAACAATCAAATCGCACTTGTTGTTTTACCCACCTCCTTTCATCTTTTAATAGAATGGAGAGTAGTATGGTTTGAAACGTTACGTCAAGGATAAAAATGGCGCAAAGGGTTTTTTTTGGTTATAATATTCAATTCAATCAGCCTGATGAAGACCGTCGCAAAAGTCAGAAAGATTTCAGTCTTGACAGTGATTCGAGATCTATACGAAAAACCAATCATTAAGAAGGATGTGATAGAACTCAAAAATGATAGTTTGGGACTAGGAAAGAGAGGAAGATACGAAATTTCATAAGGGGAAACAAAATGCCTAAGTTTACTGTTGATAGCGATAAACCTGTTGTCGTCATACCTCTTGAAGAATATGAGGCGTTGATGGAAACTATCGAGATTCAGTCCAATCCGGAAGTACTGCGCGCGATTGAAACCGGATTGAATGACTGGAGGGAGGGACGAACGATTTCTCATAAAGAGGTTAGAGGTAAATTTGACACAGAAGATTGAGTTTTCAAGACAGTCCGCTGGATTTTTAAGCAATAGACGCTATCCCCAAAACCTGCGGAAAAATATCCTTGTCTGAGATTGAAGAATTGGCAAATCATCCACAAAGGGGCAAACCACTGGTGGGAAGATTGAAGGGACTTCGTTCACTCCGTGTTCATAATTATTGTGTCATCTATCAAATAATGGAAGAAGAGGCCATTATATTCATTATTACCATAGCTCATCGCCGAGAATCATATCGTTGAAAATTCTCCTCCACAGCTGCTGCGCCCCCTGCCTGATCGGCCCTTTTCACTCCCTCCGGGAGAGAGGGCACGAAGTGACGGCGTATTTTTATAATCCCAATATCATGCCGTACCGGGAGTTTCGGAGGCGGCTTACGGCATTCAGGGATTATACGAAGCTGGAAAGTATTCCAGTCATCATCGATGAAAACTATAAGCTGGAATACATGCTCAGGCGTTATCTCGAGAGGGGAGAGATCCCCCGATGCCGGATCTGCTACGAGGAGCGTCTCGGCCATACCGGGAAAATCGCACTGGAAAAGGGGTTCGACGCATTCGCCACCACCCTTGCCGTGAGCCCTTACCAGGATCATGAGTTGATCCGGACGGCCGGCAGGGAGGCATCGGAGCATTTTCTCTACGAGGACTGGCGGCCCCTGTTCACTGAAAACCACGAAAAGGCGAAGAAACTGGGGATTTACATGCAGGGATACTGCGGGTGCATTTTCAGCGAGGAGGAACGCTACCGCCCCAGTGTGAGGAAAAAGATCCAGAAGGAACGGATCGGTTGAAAGATCATCATAAAATCCTCGAGGGGTATCTGCCCGTTTTCCATGGCCTGGGTTGGAAGGACGCGGATCTTACCCCCTTTGAAACCGTGACCCTTCGCACCGGGGCCTCGAAACGGGAATTTTCCCTTTCGTTCCTTACCCTCGAGGATCGTCCCTTTTTCGCCCTGGCCCTGCCTCGAGGGTTCGAAACGCCCGATTACGAGGAGATCTATACCCGTTACCTCGATTTCAATTTCGAGATCTTTCTCCTTTTCAAACACCTGGATAAAACCAGCCCGGATACCTCCTATCTCCTCTATTTCGACCAGCAACGATGCTATTTATTCGATGTTCCAGGGAGGGAATGCCTGGTGCATTGCTCCCACCCGGATCAGAGGGAAGACCGCCTCTTTCCCCACCTCGAACGAAAAGAGGTCCTCTCCGGCAGTTTGGAGAAGATCAACCGGAAGTCCAACGATCAGCTGGCAAGGGAACTGAACGGATGGGTGAATCTGTGGAGCGCCCGGCTGGGATCCCATACCAGCGCCCGGAAAAAAACCCTCGAGCGGTTCATGAGGAAACTCCTCCTGTCCCGCTATTACCGGGTCCTGTTCGGTCCCGAGTCGCCCCGGCTCCTGTTCGAGGGGTTCGTGGAGGATCCGGCGCATCTGAAGGCGGCCCGTCACCTCGCATCGCCGCCCGAATTCTTTAAAAAACTGTTCGAGTACTTTCAAAGCCGTTTTTCCCTGGATCTTTTCAAACCGGGGAAAGTGGAGCTTTCCTTTCTGCATCACGCGGACCGGCAAAAGCATCTCCTGAACGAGTTCCTCCTGGAGTTCAATCTCCTGGGTCGAATCAAGTTCTCCCTCGAGGTTTTTCTCACCGCATGGCTCCCCCAGGAGCAGCGCCTGCTCTCCGCGAGGAAAACCTGCATGGACTCCCGTACCGACTTGAAAAAGGAGCTCGCCGTCGAGGATCATATTGTGATCAAACCCATCCTGGCCCGGCCGAAACGGGATGGCATCCCCTGGTGCCTTCACCTGTTCGACGAGGCGGTTCAGTACTGGAACAAGTTCAATATGACCCCCATGGGAAAAGCGGCGTTTTCATACCCCGGCTCCCTGCAAATGGACATTTTCGGGGCATCGCCCGGAAAAATGACAAGGGAGGGGAGAATCCTCAATCTCCCGAACCATACCCTTCGAACCTCCTTTCGGGTCAGTGGTCTCGAAAAACCGTGGTCCAGGGAATCCTTCCTTTTTCTCCTTTGCGCCAAGTGCTTCGAGCTGTGGAAAAAATACGACATACCCGGGGAATCCCTGGATGCCATGGATCAGATTTTTCATAAACCCATACTTTAACTTTCGGAGGATAACGGCATATGAATGAAACCCTGAAGGGACGCGATTATATCACCACACAGGAATGGACCACCGGTGAGATCGAGGCGGCCCTCGAGCTGGCTTCGGAACTCAAGCAAAAGAGAAAACAGGGCACTGCCCACAGGCTCCTCGAGGATAAAACCATCTTCCTCATGTTCTTCGACAAGTCCACCCGAACCCGCAACTCCTTCGAGGCGGGCATCACACAGCTGGGGGGCCATGCCCACTTTATCGATACAGGCACGTCCCAGATCTCCCACGGGGAGAGCCCCAAAGATACCGGCATCATCCTCTCCCGTTACGGGGAGGGGATTGCCATCCGGCACGACCTTGTCCCCGGTGAGGGCAACGCCTATATCCGCGAGGTGGCCAGCTGGGCCGATGTGCCCGTGATCAACATGCAGTGCGACGTGGATCACCCCTGCCAGACCCTGGCCGATCTCATGACGATCCGGGAGCGGTTCGGGGAAAACACCCGCGGCCTCAAGATCGCGGTTTCCTGGGCCTATGCCCCCAGCTATGCAAAACCGCTTTCCGTTCCCCAGGGGCTCATCACGCTCCTGCCGCGGTTCGGGATCGACGTTGTTCTGGCCCACCCGCCCGAGTTCGGACTCATGGAGGATCAGCTGGAAATCGCGAGGAAAAACGCGGCAGCGGCGGGAACGACATTCGAGATCACGGATTCCATGGAGGAGGCCTTCCGGGGCGCACACGTGGTTTATCCAAAATCCTGGGGCATCCTGGATCTGTTCGGGGAGCCGGAGAGGGCCCTCGGCATCGCATCGAAATACACGGACTGGATCTGTGACCGGGAAAAGATGAAAATCGCCGATCCGGACGCGGTTTACATGCATTGCCTGCCCGCGGATCGCGGGAATGAAGTCACGGACGAGGTCATCGACGGCCCCCAATCCATCGTGTACGACGAGGCGGAAAACCGCCTCCACACCTGCAAATCCCTCATGGCGCTGACCATGTGAGCTCCCGCGTTTCCCTTTGATTTTCCCTCCGGATCGTGGAACCATTTTTCATCTCTTGCGTATTCCTCTTTTGAGAGCATGAAAATAAGGAGGGAAGGATCATAAACACCAGAGTTGAAATAGAAAACGTATCCAAGCGTTTCGGGGACACCCGGGCCGTCGAGGATGTCTCGTTTTCCGTGGGGCAAGGGGAGATTTTCGGCCTTCTCGGCCCCAACGGGGCGGGAAAAACCACCACCATCCGGATGATCCTCGACATCTTCCGACCCGACCATGGAAAAATCGCCGTGTTCGGGGGACCCATGACGGAAGATAAAAAGGAGCGGATCGGTTACATGCCGGAGGAACGCGGCCTGTACCAGGATATCCCCCTGGATCGCTGCCTGCTCTATCTCGCCGCTTTGAAGGGTGTCAAAAAGTCCGAGGCCGCATCACGGCTCGATTCCTGGCTCGAGCGCTTCGATCTTCAAAATCACAGAAAGAAAAAGGTGAAGGAACTCAGCAAGGGCATGCAGCAGAAGGCCCAGATCATCGGCACCCTCCTGCACCGCCCCGAGCTGGTGATCATCGACGAACCCTTCACTTCCCTGGATCCCGTCAACACCCGCATCGTCAAGGAGATGATCCGGGAGCTGCGGGATCAGGGGGCGACTATTATCATGTCCACCCACCTCATGCACCAGGTGGAGGAGATGTGCAGCCGGATTCTCCTGATCAACATGGGACGGAATGTGCTGTACGGCGATCTGGACGTGATCCGCAAACGCTTCATGGGACGGGATATCCTGGTTTGCGTGAAGGGAGATCTCCCCCCTCTCGAGGGCATTCAAAAGATCGAGACCCATAACGGGGCGGCGAAACTCTCCCTTCGGGAAGGGGTCGATCCCCAGGATGTTCTTCAGGATCTTATGAAACGGAATGCAGTGGTGGAGAAGTTCGAGATCGCGGTTCCCTCCCTGGATGAAATCTTCATCCGGGCCGTGGGAAAGGCGGAAGCGTGATGGGGAAACTGAAACACGTGCTGGCATATGAATTCCGGCGGGAGGCGTTCACCCTGAAATTCCTCATCATTTCCCTTGTTATCCCCCTCATGACCGCCCTGACCATTTTGCTCGTGTCGATTATTGCATCCTCCGAAAACAAGAATTTACCCGTGGGATACGTGGATCGGTCCGGTTTTCTCGAGGGGGCGATCGAGCAACCCGCCCGGGGGGGCACGCCGGCCAATCCGGTCACGGGCAGGCTCGTGACATTTCTTCCTTATGAATCTCTAGAGGGGGCCCGGAAGGCCCTCGAGGATGGAACCATCCAGGCTTTTTATGTCATTACTCCCGGTTACTTGCAGGATAAAAAGGTGATCTGTTATTATCTGAAGCACCCCGGCTGGAATGTGAAGAACCAGTTCAAAGATTTCATGCAGATCAATCACCTGCGTCACCTGCCGGTCGAAACGGCGCGCCGGGCGGTTTCCGACTGCAACCTCATCGTGCGGTGGCCGGAAAACGCCTTCGGCCTCACGCGGGAGTTTTCCGCCGCGGGTTTCCTGAACCAGTTCGTGCCTTTTTTCATCGCGGTCAGCTTCATGTTTCTCCTTTTTGCGGGATCGGGGTATCTCATGAAGGCCGTTGCCGAGGAAAAGGAAAACCGAACCATCGAGATCCTGGCCACATCGCTCTCTCCCGGAAAGCTGATCGGGGGCAAGATCCTGAGCGCCGTGTGCCTGACCCTGACTCATTACTTCATCCTGATCTCTTTCACGGTGGCGGTGGTGCTGGTGGGGGGATATGTCTTCGATATCGAACTTTTGAAGAGGTTGGGACTTGACTGGGGGGTCATTATTCCCATGGTTCTTCTGATCTTGCCCGCGTTTGTCATGATGGCCGGACTCATGACCACGGTCGGCGTGATGGTTACGGAGTCCCAGGAGGGTCAGCAGATGTCGATGCTTTTCCTCATGCCGGTTATGATTCCGATCTGGCTTTCCTTTGTATTTATCCGGCACCCGGACAGTTTCTGGGTTTACGCCATGAGTTTTTTCCCCCTGACGGCGCCCTCGGCGCTTTCCATCCGGATGGCCTTTACCCGGGTTCCGATCTGGCAGCTGTCTCTCGCTATCGGCGTTGTCACCCTTGCCGCCCTGGGATCGGTGTGGGTGGCGGGGCGGGCCTTTCGGATCGGGATGCTCCGATATGGTAAACGCCTTTCCCTGGTTCAGATTTTGAAGGGGAGGCGGACATGAAGAAAACAGTAAGGGTCATGCATCATGAAATCATGTCCACATTGGGACGAAAGTCCTATGTGATCATCGTCTTTGTTCTACCTCTGTTTTTTTTCCAGGTCTTCCTTGGACTGGTGCTTTTCCGGGGAGATAAATCTTCCACACCCAGACCGAAAAAGAAGCCGAAGAAGCTCCAGCTGGAGGGATATGTGGATCATGCCGGGATCATCCGGGAGATTCCCGGGGATCTGCCCGAGGGTCATTTGAAGCCGTTCCCGGGGGAGGAGGCGGCCGCCCGGGCCCTTTCAACAGGAAAGATCGATGCCTATTACGTGATACCGGAGGATTACATCGAAAAGGGGGATCTTGTCTATATCGATCCGGATATCCGCCCGCTCAGTTCGGGGCAATCCTGGTACATCAGGAAGGCGATTTTCGTGAATCTGATCGGAAACGATCCGGATCTTCTGGCCAGGACCTGGCCCCCCATCAAGGTGGAAAACAAGCTGATCGCCCCTCCGAAAAAAACCGTTGGCATAGAGAAAAAAACGCCGTTCATCGTTCCTTACCTGACCGCCATGATGATTATGATATGTCTCCTTTTATCCGCCAGCTTGCTCCTTCACAGCATCGGCGGGGAGAAGAAGAACCGGGTGATGGAGATCCTCCTGTGTTCCCTTACACCCCGGGAACTGATCACGGGCAAGATTCTCGGGCTCGGACTCCTGGGACTGGTTCAGACGATTTACTGGGTGGGACTGGGATACGCGATGCTTGTTCTTGGGGGTGGAAAGATCGACCGGCTCGCGGGCTATTCCCTCGATCCCGTCATCCTGGGATGGGCCGTGGTTTTTTTCCTTCTGGGATACGCGATTTATTCATGCCTGATGGCCGGCATGGGGGCGCTGTCACCCAATATCAAGGAGTCCTCGCAGTCGGTGATCCTGGTGATCTGGCCCATGGTTTTTACCATGATGTTCCACATGTACCTGGCCAAAAATCCCTTTGCCCCGTTCAGCCTGATCCTGAGTTTCTTTCCCCTGACCGCCCCTGCGGCCATGATGATCCGGATGACCGCGGCTGATATACCCTTCTGGCAGCCGCTTGTTTCCTCCATCATAATGCTCGGGTTCGCGATTTTTGTTTTGCGGGCCATGGCGGGCCTGTTCCGGGCCCAGGTCCTCCTCTCCGGACAGCCCTTTTCCGCCAGGCGCTATATCGGCATCTTGCTGAAACGAAAACCGACGGTTTAGAGAGAGAAAATTGAGAAAATGAGCGCGTCTGACCCCCAATGAATGACCCCCAATGAAGCTGAATTAAGGAAATAGAATCATGTTCTCCGAAGAGATATATTTCCTTACTCGCACTCGCACTCGTACTCGCACTCGCACTCGTTATCTCCGATACACGTGCTTCTCTCCTTGATTCAAGATCCTAAATTATGAACGATTACGATTACGCGCACCAGTCTTCGTCACGCCCAAGCGTGACTTCGACTTGACAGGCGAGCACGAGCACGAAGATAAAGTGTGTGGAAATTGGTCTTTTCGAGCCTTAAGTCAGTGCCATTCGAGTCTGACCCCCAATTTTGACCCCCGATTTCCTTAACGGAGATGCCGCACATTTGGGGGATTGAGTCCGATCCGCCCGATCCGACTGATCCGTCCGATCCTTCAATCCCTTGCGTCAATAGGATAACACGAGCTTCCCCTCTGACGGTTCGTGCGGTTGTCCGAACACGTCGATCTCCTTGATCAGGGGAGCGACAAAGGCCGGACCGGCGCCGTCCCAGTCCTTTTCCGGATCGTCCAGGGGGGACCACCGATCCACGAAATCGGACGACAGGGTGCTGGTGCACCACATGAGGATGTCGAGGGAATGGACGTTTTTCGCGGCGACCTTTTCCCCTTCCGGTGGAAGCCATCTTACCAGCGATACCGCGGACCACCCGGTTGCAACCTGGCCGTAACTCCCGGTGTTCAGCTCCAGGGCCGCCGGATGACCGTTCACGTAAATATCGTTGGATTGAAAGGCCCGGTTGCCGCTGTCGCGATCGTGACCCGCGAAAATCCGAACCTCGGTAATGTCCACCGGTTCGGGAAATTCGAATCTCACCCGAAGTGCGGGATCGCTGTAATCCGCGAGCACGAGGGTGAGGTAATTGGCGTCGAACAGGCCGTTGGTGAGGTTGGAGGCGTCTCCCTGGGATGCGGGATGAAATCCGCCGGATACAATCGCGGGGATCATGGCCTCTACCAGGTCGCTGTCCGATACCCGGCAGGGGAGGTCGGCGTCTGTTTTTCCATTTACGACGGGGGGCTGCTGTCCCGGGGGGGGCGTTGGGGTCGGGGGAGGGATGTATCCCGGGCCGCTCAGCTCGAGGTACTTCTGATAGGATGGTTTTTCCCTGGAATAGTTGCTCGTGACGAGTCCCCAGAGGTTCCCGCCCTGGAAGTCGGAGTATGTGAACCAGAAATAACGCTCCACGTAAGGGGGATCCCCGGGATAAGCGGGATCGGTGAGGGATTCCATGAGGTAATACGATTTTTCCAGGTACAGGGCCTGCTGCTGCTCGGTATGATACTGGGTGTTCCACCCCATCTCTGTGAGCCAGACCTTTTTTCCCCGATCCCCGTTGGCGTTCATCACGGCCTTTATTTTCGTGTTCAAGAGATTACCCATTCCCGGGTCGGGATCGACAAACACGCTTCCCTCCGGATAGGGATGGCATCCCACAACGTCGAACGGGTGACAGCCGTAAGAGGTATAGTGATCGGTCAGGGCCGTTGTTTGATAGAGTTCCTCGAGGTAGTTGGATTCGTATTCGAATCCGACTGGAGAGATTCCCCCGAGAACCACGGTGCTTCCCTCGTCGATTTTTTTTACGGCATGATAGGCATCGATGAGGAGAAGAGCGTACGGTTCGGGTTCGATGCGGTAATCGGGGAATCCGAGGTCGAGGTCTTCCTCGTTCCAGATTTCCCAGTGTCGGATGGGATTGGTGCGGCCCTGGAAGTGCCGGACGATCTCTTTGACGCGGTTTGTGAACCGGGTGCGGAACGCCCCTGTGGCCCATTCGTCGGAACTTAGAGCCTTGAGGGACTGGTAATCGATGAGCCCGAGGATTTTCATGCCCCGTGCGGCCGCCTGGTCCGCGAGGTAATCGTAGGCTTTCATGTTGATGGCGTCGTTGGATTCGCAGATGAATTCGATCCGGATCATGTCGGGATTCAGGTACCCGACATCGTCGGCCACCCGGCGGTTGAACAGGATCCCGGTTTCCGGGTAATAGGAGGGGACGCTGATGCCCTTTAATTCCGGTGATTTGAGCTCGGCGAGTGCCAATCGGGGAGAGAATAAAAGGGTGCAGGAAACCAGGAGGAGATAAATCGGTTTTTTTGACATGGCAATTCCCCTGACTTTCACGGTACGATTCGAGGGTGAGACGGGAGGATTATTTTACTGCGGATTCCTCGATCACGAGGTCCCCCCCGGTCGCATTGAGGGTGGCCCTGATGCCGATCGGAAGGGTGGCTGTCAGGGAATCGTGTCCGAAGGGGAAACCGCAGGCGATAGGGCACTTGATATCCTCGAGACGCTCCCGGAGGATCTGGTCGATTGTTTGTGTGGGACGGCCGTCGCCCGTTGGTTTGACCTCGCAATCGGAGAACTGACCGAACACGATGCCGGCGGCGTCGTGGAGTTTGCCCGCGTTCAGGAGCTGTGTGATCATGCGGTCGATGCGATAGTTTGCCTCGCCGACCTCCTCGATGAACAGGATGCAATTTTTTGTGGAAAAGGACCATGGGGTTTCCAGGAGTGTCACAAGGAGGCTGAGGTTTCCACCCACCAGGGGTGCGGTGATTTTTCCCTTACGGAGGGTTTTGCCGCGTTTCGTGCGGCTCCCGGTCAGGATGGATCCGAAGGGTTTGGGTTCGGTGATCATACGGAACAGGCCGCCCATGGAGTATTTGCGGTTTTTCTTATGGGCGAAGTTCGAGGTCACCATGGGGCCGTGAAATCCGACCAGATAGGCCTTTTTATAAAAGGCGATCAAAAGCGCGGTAATATCGCTGAACCCGACGAAGATTTTGGGGTTTTTGCGAATGAGATCGTAATCGATATGGGAAAGGAGCCTGGGGGTGCCATAGCCGCCGCGAAGGCAGATCACGGCATGGATCTTGGGATCGCGGAACATGGCATGGAGGTCTTTGAGGCGCTGCCGGTCCGTGCCTGCCAGGAATCCCTTTTTGGCTTTGGCGTTTCCGGCGAGCCGGGTTTTGAATCCCATTTTTTCCAGTTCGGCCATGCCGTCCTTGATCGACTGCAGCTTTCCGGGCGCGCTTGCAGGGGCGATCAGTCCGATTGTCATCCCCGGTTCGAGTCGTTTCGGTTTCACAGGCATTTCGGTCTCCTTTGCATTTTAAGATCCCTGTTGACGATACACCGCTATTTTCATATTGGTTTGGGATAGATATTCAAGGAAAAAAGGAGCGAACCCTTGAAACGTATTATTCTTTATACCTTTCTTTTAGTATCGCTTACAGCAATCGAGATTGGGGGAGAGGAGATCTCCGGGGATGCCGAAACCCTGAATCTCAAGCTGGATCTTCAGAGGCAGGAGATCGAATATCTCCGTGCCCGAAGCCATGATCTCGAGCAGCAGCTGAGGCATTACCAGCTTCAGGAAAAGGTGGATGAACTTCAAAAGGAGGTTTCACGCATCAGGGGCCTCCCGGTCAGGGAGCCTTTGACCACGGACTTTCTCAGCTCGAAGGAGATCCCCGCCTACCTCGAAAGGGAAATCAAAAGGCAGTATCCGGGGGATTATTTCGATTCGTACCAGGAGGTGCTGATTCGTCTCGGATTTCTCCCCGATGAAACCGATATCCTCGAGCTGCTGACCGGATTGTACCAGGAACAGGCGGCCGGATTCTACGACGACAAGAGTAAAAAATTCTTTATCATCGAGGAGTTCAACCTGAACGAAACCGTGGCGAACATCATCCTCTCCCACGAGATCTGCCATGCCCTCCAGGATCAGAACTTCAGCATGGAGGATATGAACCTGTTCCGCCAGGACAACGACGATGCGGCATACGCCATCCTGAGCGTCCTCGAGGGGGACGCCACGCTTCTCATGAGCGAGTGGTTCCGCGATCATTTCAGCATCGGATCCCTGTTCCAGCTCCTCTCCATGATGGGAGTCGATCAAACCAACTTCAACAATGCCCCCTATTTCCTGCAGCAGCTCATGATATTTCCCTATATCCAGGGATCGATGTTTCTCACGTATGTGATTGGTCAAAGGGGTATGGAGGGACGGGATCTTCCCTTCCGATCCCCACCTCGCTCCACGGAACAGATTATCCATCCGGAAAAGTACCTTTCCCAGATCGATCTTCCCTCGACGGTCACGGTTCCCGATTACACTGCAAAGCTCGGGCAGGGATGGGAGAGGAAATACGAAAACACCTTCGGGGAGATGGGGTTCAAGCTCCTGTTCGAGCAGTATGTGGGTACCGGCGGGGGATTCCGTGCAGCCGCCGGATGGGATGGGGATCGTTACGTTCTTTACCATGAGGGTCCGAATCGTTATTTTATCTGCTGGGATTCGGTCTGGGATTCCACGAAAGACGCACAGGAGGCGGCAAAGGCGCTCCGGACCGTGATGATGGCAAGGTATCCCTCCCTGGTGGAAGTCGCGGGAGGGGATTTGTGGCTCGCCGGGAGCCGGCCGGATTCCGATGGTGATTCCCCTGTTTTCGTCGGGGTTTTGCGGGATAATGACCGTTTGTATCTCAAGCTGACCAACGATGACAACGTATCAGGAATTCTGAGGAGTCGTCCCTCCCTCAAGTAGTCCCTCCACAATGGACATCATTTCCGCTGTTGTTTTTTCCCAGGTACGCTGCCTTGCCATTTGGATGCGGGCGTTTCGCATTTCCGGTCTGTCCTGGATCAGGGCCTGTTCCACCAGACCCGGGAAATCGCCCGGATCACCGATGAAATCCACCAAACCTTGCTTTTGGGAGCAGATTCGAACCACCTCGGTGAGGGAGGTGGAGAGAATGGGTTTGCCGCTGGTAAGATATTCGGAGAGTTTGAGGGGATTGATGTAGTGAGAGAACCTGGTTTTCTGAAAGGGGAGAAGAAGGAGATCGAACTCCTCCATAAGGAGGGGGATCATGGCGTGTGACATATAGGGGAAGAAGTGAACCTGGGGGCAGGATTTGAGGGCGCCCAGGAGATCTTTCGGGAAGGAGTCGTCGATATTACCCACGAAGCAGGTCTGAACCGCGGGAGGGAGGTTCGGGATCTGTTCGATGATCGGTCGCCAGAGGCGGATATTGACGGCCCCCACGTAACCCAGCCGGGGTCGTGGAAGGGATTTTATTTTCCCGAGAATCCTCTGTTCCGAGGTGGAGGATTGCCTGATGACCACATCGAGTTCGCTGCGGTTTTCCGGGAGAAACAGGCGGGACACCCCGTTTTCCATCATTACGGTGTTGGGGTTGATTTTCCTCTTTTCCTCGAACAGGGTGCGGGAGGTGGTGAAGATATACTCGGACCTCCGGATGAGTTTTTTCTCCATGCGGGCCACCCGTTTTTTCTGGCGGCAAGAGAACACGGGACTCACGGGAAAGTTGTCGTCAATAATGGCCAGGTTGTGTTTCCCGCGAACCTGATGAAAGAAATCGGCGTGGTGAAAGATGGTGCCCCATACGATATCCGGAAGGGCCTTGCCCGGCCAGAGTCGCCGGAAGGCCCACATGGCCTGGTGGGAAATCTCCCTGACATTCCACTTTAACAGTTGTTTCTTCAGGGAACACGGAAGGGGGAGCCTGATGGAATAGGGCAGGGGAACCCGGGGTGTGAAAATCGCCATTTTGGTATCCGGGAAACGCCTCAGGGACCTGGAGCGTTTGAACACCTCCATGCGATGTCCCCGCCGGAGTCTTTCCCTCAGGGTAAGGGGCGGTTCCACCAGAAGCACGGGCCAGCGTTTGCTCAGGAGATAAATGGGATAGCGCAGTTCTCCCACCGGGAGCTTCCTGGCAAAATCGCCCGCGCAAAAGTAAAGGATAACGGGTTGGTACTTCTTCATAATCTGAAATCAGCGGTCCGGGAATCAGTCCAGGTTCGGATTCCGGTAGACCCGGTATTCCCCCCTTTCAAAAACCAGAGGCCAGCCCTCTTCCACCTTTTTAATCGCCTTTACCAGGGGGGCATGGGGCGAATCGAGCGAGCTGTTCCTCCACTGGTTTGTAAAATGATCCATCACAATGAAGGCGGCCCGATCCCGTGACGGGGAATAGAGAAAACGCTGCCTGGGGAAATCATGTTTGTAAAAACTCGATTTGATCCCCTCGTAAGCCAGGGATTGGGGGAAATCGGCGTAACGGGCATCCAGGAGAGACCAGAGGGTGGCCGAGGCGATCACAAGGTCGTCATGCCTGGTTTTGGTATTGATAAAGGCCGCGGTCTCGAAGCTGTCCGATGCGTTCTTTGTCATCCCGAACTCGAGCGGGGAGGCAAAGCGGCCGTGGATCCCGAAACGCACCTGAACGATGCCCAGATAGCAGGCCAGGATAACCGGTATCACGAGAAGCCCCCGCCAGGAGAGCGTCAGAAGTCCGTCCAGGGCCCACAGGGCAAACGCGGCGCAACCCAGGGCCATAAAGGGCAGGATCGGGATCACCGGATAGTGAACAAACCGGATGATCGTGTCCCCCTTCCTCAGGACGATATGAATCATGAGGAAATAAAGGAAAAAGAGAAAGCCGGCCGCATTTTTCCGGCGTAAAAGGAGCAGTCCCGCCAGACCGATAAAGTAAGTGATTCCCGTTTGAAAGAAATCGTGATAGTGGTAAAGAGTGACCCAGAGTTTTCCCGCTCCGGCCGCCTTTCGCAGTGCGACGATGTCCTCCCAGAACCCGGGGGTGTTCCCCAGAGCCATGAAACCGAGGAAAATAAGGAGCGGAATCGGGACGCAGGCAAGGGCCCACAGGTGGCGGGTTTTCCTGGTCTTTATGAGAATGAATAAAAGAAACGGTATGAAAACCACGGAATAGTAAACCGTTAAAAGGGCAAGGGAGGCTGTAATACAGGCAGCCAGGAATAGGGGAAATTCGCGCTTTCTGAGATATCGGAGCGCGAACCAGGCCATAACAATCCCCTCGAGAAGGTAAAGGTTGTACGGCATGCCCATGCGGTTATAGAGAACGGCATCCGGGTGAATCGCGAAAAACAGGGCAGCCAGGAGTCCCAGAATCTCCGCGTGAATGGATGGGGAATCCATGGAATTCCCGAACCGGCCCGCCTCATATCCAAGAAGAAACAGGAAAAACGTGGCCAGAACGCCGATCAGGGCGTTCATGAGGCGAAAGTGATACATATCCGGCTGGCCCAGGTTCAAAAAGAAGTTGCTGACCGCGAAGTAAAGGGGGGGATGGGTCATGTTGGGTCCCGCAAAGGTGAGATTCACCGCCCCGAGTTGAAGACTGCCCCTTCCGATCTTTCGGGCCACCTCGAGATAGGTTCCTTCATCGCAAAACCAACCCGGCGATTCCAGAAGACGATGGGTTCTGAAATGGTAGCTCAAAAGAAGAATGACCGCCAGAGCGAGCAGGACGGGAAGGTGGGGAAGATGGATTTTCCTCTTTCCCGCCTGCTCCCGGGGAAGCGAGGGATCATTGCCGGATGGGGCATGGGTGGGGATTTCATTCATATCGGCTGCTTTTTCATTCGATATACAGTGGCTTGGTTCTCCTCGAATTCTTTAAGAAGAAAACCCTGGATGAAACGATCCACAATATCAAGGGCTTTTCGATATTTTTCCGCATTTTCTCTTTTTGAAAAGAGCAGGTTTTTATCCAGGTTCATGACATCCTCCCGTATTCTCTCGTCGATGATGATATAGCGGAAGGAATAACCGGAAAGGCGATCCCGGAAGGCCTCCGGGGAACCTGCCTCGAGGGCGGAAGAGAGGAAGTGCGAGGCCTCGAACATGCCGTCCGCGATAAAGGGGCGGGGACAGTGATATCCCCTGTTCTCGAAGAGAAACAGGACTTTTTGCCCGGGACCGGTATTGTTCCCGATGTATTCAAAACAGGGGTAGGGTCTGAGGCGATGACGGAGAAACTCGCCGCGCGTTTCCTCCCCGGCGATTGCGGGAAAATAGGAGCCTTCCCTTCGGATCTCCGGCAGGATATGCCTCCAAACCAGGTGAACCGGGGCAATGAGTATGATGATGATCCCAACGACTCCCAGCCATTTATACCTGGAGGAGGAAACAAGAGAGATCACTCCTTCAGCGGAACAGAGCGCCAGAAAGGGAAGGGCCGGGATCAGAAATCGAACCTGCTGGGCGCCCAGGGACCAGAAAACAAAGAACAGGAAAAAAAGAAGAAACAGAACCCGGATCTCGCGCCTCTTTTTCCAGGCCGCCAGAATTGCCGGAAACAGGATCAGGATGTAGGGATAGAGCGTTCCGGCGAACCCGCCGTATCCACGCTCGATGTCGCTCCTGAAAAAAAGGCGGAAGGGGAGAAGCAGGTAATCGATCGCGGAGCGTCCCATACCGATGTTATGCTGCCAGTCGACAAGCCAGGAGCTCTGTTGAGCGGTCCACTCCTTTCCCTGAAAAAGGAAAGACATCATGGGATAGATCGGGTTATGGACCAGGAGATCGTTTTTCAGGAACCATGGGAGCAGGAGCAGAAAGGCCGGTCCCGAGAAAAGAGCCAGGATGTGAAGGCGCCCGGAAGAGAAAAACCGGGTCGAGGTTCTTCCGGGGCTCTCCCCCCATCTCCCACCGGAGAGGGGTTCCACCAGGAGCAGGATAAAACCGGCGGCGGCACCAGCGATCATGGTGTATTTGGATCCCATCCCCATCCCCGCCATAATCCCCATGACGACCACGTACCCGGGGCGGCCCGTTTTCAGGTATTCCAGGAAGGCGGCCCCCATCATCAGGAAAAAAAGGGCCAGCCCCACATCGATGAATGCCACGCCGAACTCGTAATACACCATGGGATGGCAGAGGAACAGAAGGGGAGCGGCCAGACCGGCACGAAGGGAAAGATGGCGCCTCGAAAGGGCGTACATGGAAAGGCATACAAAAACACCCATGGCGAAATGCAAAAGCTTCGCCGTGACGTCGTCCCCTGTCACCATGGCGGTCAGATAGAGCATCTGGATGTTGAGGGGCATGTTCGAGTAGATATTATGCGGGATGGAAACGAACCCCCCGTGATCCAGGTAGGTCTTTGGGATGAGGAGGTGATAAACCTGCGCATCCCAGGAAAAGGGCGGGGAGAGGGCCGTGTAAAGAGGGTAAACAAGGAGCAGTCCCAAAATGGCGACAAACAGGATTTCGAGAGCACGAAACCGGGAGAACCGCTCCGGGCTCCGCGGGATCATATCCGGAAAGAAAAGAGACCATTCCCGGATGGCGAGATACAGGGGCAGGGCGACCAGGGGAAGAAAGAGATTGAGTCCCCCGATTCTGACCAGTGCGAGAAAGCTCACATAGGACAGAGTCACGAGCCCGAGGGTGAAGGAAAGGCAGAAATCGAAGATGGAGCACGATGTGAAAAGATTGGCTTTGCGAAGGATGAAATGCCCGGAACCCACCGAAAGCATGACGATGATACCAAGGGATAAAAGTCTTTCCAGGGAACTGATGAGGTTGACCAGGGGAAAGGAGGTGCGAAGAAGGAGCTGGGAGACGATTCTTAACGCGAGGTAACCGATGATGAGGATTATGATTTTCCGGGAATGGCAGTGACAGGAAGGGAAAGTCATTATTCGAACTTCAGGAGAATGACCGTGATATTATCCAGGCCGCCCTTTTCATTCGCCCCCTGGATAAGGTCTTTGCATGCCTTTTGGAGATCCCCGGATGCCTGGTTTGTAACACGGAGGATTTCTTCATCTTCGAGCATTCCGGAAAGACCGTCCGTGCAAAGCAGGAGGTAATCCCCGCTTTGCATTTTCATCTCGTTATAGTCGATCTCGACGTTGAGCTTATTTCCCAGGGCGCGGGTTATGACGTTTTTCCACCTGTGATTGCGGGCATCCTTGTGGGTGAGGATGTTTTTCTGGATCTGCTCGTTCACCCAGGAATGATCCGTGGTGAGTTGCCTGATCCCTCCCCCACGGATCAGATAAGCCCTCGAGTCGCCCACGTGGGCGATGTGGGCGATATCATCCTGTTCCATGTAAACCCCGACAATGGTGGTGCCCATTCCACTGTATTCGTATCTTTCGCCGGATCTGAGGCAGACGTTGCGGTTGGCGATCCGAACGGAGGTGAGGAGGATATTGGCCTCCTCGGACAGGTGGGAGTTGACCCCGAAGGGCCATGTGAATTCTTTATCGTCCAGGCACCTTCTAACGAACTTGGTAATGGTGTCCACTGCGGTCGAGGAGGCCACTTCTCCGGCGTTGTGTCCCCCCATGCCGTCGGCAACGAGATAAAGGCGGAGATCGTCTGAAATGCTCAGGCTGTCTTCGTTGTGAGCACGTCGTCTTCCTACATCTGTTGCTCCAAAGGAGATAATTTTCATTGGGCTCATTGAACGAAAATCAACTGTTAAGTGTAAGATATAGTACCTTATTAAAAGGATCTATAGCAATGCAAAAATATGAAATCAAGTATTGTTTTCATCGAATCCCCGGATATCCTGGAACCGTGGATTCTTTTTCACAGGAGATTCTTCCGCAGGATATCGTTTACCATGCGGGGGTTGGCCTTCCCTCGGGTGAGTTTCATGACCTGTCCCACGAGGAAGCCGAAGGGTTTCTGATTCCCCCCCCGGATGGTTTCCACCACACCGGGATTTTCCTCCATCACGCGTTTTACGATCTCTCCGATTTCATCCTCATTCGAGATCTGGACCAGTCCCTTTTCCTTCACGATCTGTTCCGGACCCTTCCCCGATTCGATCATCTCGGAAAAGACCTGTTTGGCGATTTTCCCGCTGATGGTGGAGTTATCGATCATCTGGATCATGCCGGCCAGCTGAGCGGGGGTGACGGGGCATTCGTCCGGCTCGATTTCGCGGTTGCCCAGCTCCCTTAAAAGCTCCGTCATGATCCAGTTGCTGGTCGCCTTGGGATTTTTGTGAACGGTCAGGCATTTTTCGAAGTAATCGGCCAGGGGCTTGGAGGAGGTGAGAATCGCGGCGTCGTATTCGGGGAGGCTGTATTCCCGGATGAACCGTTCCTTTTTGGCGTCCTGGAGTTCCGGAAGGTTTCGCCGGATCTCCTCCCGCCATTCGGGCGAGATGACAACATCCACCAGATCCGGTTCGGGGAAATAACGGTAATCCTGGGCGAATTCCTTGGATCGCATGGCCCGGGTGGCGTTGTGGGCATCGTCCCAGAGACGTGTCTCCTGATGCACTTTGCCTCCCTGGTTCAGGGTTTCCGCCTGGCGCTCGAGCTCGTGCTCGATGCACCGGATCGCTGTTTTCATGGAATTCAGGTTCTTGATTTCCACCTTTGTTCCCAGTTTTTCCGTTCCCCTGGGACGGATCGAGATATTGACCTCGAAACGGAGGTGTCCCTCCTGCATCTTGCAGTCGGACACCTCGATGTATTGAAGGAGATTCTTCAGGGTGGTCATGTAAGCCATTGCTTCTTCAATACTTCGCATATCGGGTTCGGAGACGATTTCGATGAGGGGCATGCCGGCCCGGTTCAGGTCCACCAGGCTGTCATCGGTGAGGCCGCTTTCCGGATGCAGGTTTTTCCCGGCGTCTTCCTCGAGATGAACATTTGTGATGCCGATCTTTTTTTTATGATCTCCCAGCGCGATCTCGAGGAAACCGTCGTAACCGAGGCAGGCGTAATTCTGGGAGATCTGGTAGTTCTTGGGAAGGTCGGGGTAGTAGTAATTCTTCCGATCGAAGCTCGTTTGTTCCGTGATGCGGCAGCTCAGGGCCATGGCGGTCCGGATGGTGTATTCCACGGCTTTTTTATTCAGCACGGGAAGCACGCCCGGCATTCCCAGACACACGGGACAGACCTGGGTGTTCGGGGGGGAGCCGAATGCGGTGGAACATCCACAGAAGATCTTCGATTCCGTGGACAGCTCGGTATGAACCTCCATACCTATGACCGGTTCGTATTCCATGGATGAAAGTCTCCTTGTTTCAAAGAGGGGGTTTTTTCCGGGTGTGATCTGCAGCCTGCTCATAGGCGAAGGCCGCGGAGAAAAGGGTTTCCTCCCGGAAGATATCGGATATCAGCTGGAGTCCCACGGGGAGTCCGGAACCGGTGAAACCGCAGGGAACGGAAAGCCCGCACATGCCGGCCAGGTTGAGGGAAATGGTAAAGATATCCGAGAGGTACATGAGGAGCGGATCTGCGGTTTTTTCCCCGATTTTGAACGCGGCGGTGGGAGTCACGGGAGTGGCGATCAGGTCCAGCTTTTCAAAGGCCCGGTCGAAATCCCTTTTGATGAGGGTGCGAACCTTCAGGGCCTTCAGGTAATATGCATCGTAATAACCGGCGGAAAGGGCGTAAGTTCCAAGCATGATCCGGCGTTTCACTTCCGTGCCGAAACCCTCGGCGCGGGTCCGGGAATACATGTCGATGATATTATCGGCGTCCCTGGTTCTGTATCCGTAGTGGGCGCCGTCGTACCTGGCGAGGTTCGAACCGGCCTCGGCCATGGCGCAGATATAGTAGCAGGAAATGGCGTAGTCGGTGTGTGGGAGGGAGATCTCGACGCATTCGGCCCCGAGCTCTTCGAGTTTCTGAACCGCGGTTTTAACCAGGTTTTGCACTTCGGGATCCATGCCGGGGACGAAGTATTCCCTGGGGACGCCGATTTTGAGTCCCCTGATCTCCCTGCCGCATGCTGCGGTATAATCGGGTACGGGGAGCTCGGCACTGGTGGAATCCCGTGGATCGTATCCTGCAATGGCGTTCAAAACGAGCGCCGAATCGCGGACATTTCCGGCGATGGGACCGATCTGGTCCAGGGAGGAACCATAGGCCACGAGGCCGTACCGTGAGACCCTTCCGTAGGTTGGTTTCACCCCTACCACGCCGCAATAGGAGGCGGGCGCCCTGATGGAGCCGCCCGTATCGGAACCCAGGGCGAGAGGGACGCTGTCCGCAGCCACGGCGGCCGCGGACCCCCCGCTCGAACCGCCGGGGATTCTGCCGGTATCCCAGGGATTGCGGGTAACCTGGAACGCGGAATTCTCCGTGGAGGAACCCATGGCGAATTCGTCCATGTTGGTTTTCCCGATCAGGACCGCTCCCGCCTCCCGCAGTTTTGTTACCACCGTGGCATCGTAAGGGGGGATGAAATCGGAGAGGATCCGGGATCCGCAGGTGGTTTTGATCCCCCGGGTGCAGATATTATCCTTGATGGAGACGGGGATCCCCAGGAGGGGTGTGTTGTCTCCCCGGATCCGGCGTTGATCAGCCTTTTCTGCATCTGAGATGGACTGTTCCCCATCAAGGGCCAGGTAGGCGTGGATCCTGGGTTCCAGCTCGGAGATGCGGTCGAGAATCGCCCGTGTGAGTTCCACACTGGAGATTTCGCCTTTTCGCAGTTTCCCGATCGCCTGTTCCGCTGTCAGTTCGTGTAGATCCACAATTCATTGTTCCTGAATGATTTTAGGCACTTTGAAGCATCCGTTTTCCTGGTCGGGGGCATTGGAGAGTGCCTCTTCGGGTGTGAGGGATGGTTTCCGGGCATCCTCGCGAAAGACGTTTGTCATCTCGATGGAGTGGGATGTGGGTTGCACATTCGAGGTATCGAGTTCGTTGAGCTTGGTGAAGTAATCGAGGATGGAATTCAGTTCCCTTGTAAAGGAATCGATTTCCTGTTCGGAAAAGGCGAGCCGTGAGAGAAGGGCCACGTGTTGGATGTCATCCCGGGAGATTTTGGATCCATTCATGCCGATCATTCTTCTTTCTCATCTTTTTCATCGGAGGATTCCACGGAATCGTCCAGGGCGGCGACGATTTCCTCCTCGCCGGGCATTTCCAGTTCCTCCTCCGGTTTGATTTCCTTGACTTTTTTGAGTTTGGCATATTTCAGGAGGAGTTTTTTCTGGCCCTCTTCGGCAAAAACCACGATTGCCTTGGCCCGGTCGCCGCTCCCGCTCTTGTAAAGGACGGTCCCGACTCCCCACTTGGAATGCTTCACCTGATCCCCGATCTCGATCTGTTCGGGTTGGATCTTTTTGATTTGACGGATTCTGGCCATTGGTTTTTTCACCTCACAGATTGAATTTAAGAAAAACGGTTCAAAATATCTTGAATGATGGCTGTGGTGGATCGCGCTTCCACAGGTTTCACAACGGAGACTTCCCCGCCGGAGTCCCACACGGTTTGTCTCCCCACAACCCCCTTGATTTCGTAATCTCCCCCCTTGACGAGGATATCGGGCCGGATTTTCGCGATGATCTCTTCGGGGGTGTCCCCGTCAAAAAACACCACGTAATCGACCGCCTCGAAGGAGGCGAGGATGCGGCCGCGTTGCCCCTGGTCCAGGAGGGGGCGTTTTTCCCCCTTGATCCTGCGGATGGAGTCGTCGGTATTGGCCCCCACGATAAGGCAATCGCCGCGTCTTTGCGCCTCGGAAAGAAGCTGAACGTGTCCGGAGTGAATCAGGTCGAAGCAGCCATTGGTAAAGACCACGGTCCGGCCCTTTTTCCGAAGCTCCCCTGAGATCGCCTGTAATTCGTCCAATGATTTAATTTTATCGTTACACACTGTTAGAAGAAAGTTCTTATCGGGTTCAAACTTGCCGGGTCAACGAAATTCTGTTTAACATGATGGGAAATTTGAATCGTCATCACCGATTTTGAGCTCCTGATTCCGGGTGCGACAAATCTTTAATTCCAAATTGACATCCATTGCACGTTTTTCATAATATCCATTTTATTCGATAACATGAGTGTATTCAGTGGTTTTAAAATTTTAAAAGTGCAGGGTAATGGGGGAGAAGAAGTTGACATACGAAGAGCTTGAGAGGAGGTGCCGCGATGCGGAAGCGGCCCTGTCCAGAAAGGCAAAGGCCGAGGAGCGCCTCCGTCATAACAAGCAGGTATTGCTCGCAATTCGTAACGTCAACCAGCTCATGGTGGCAGAAGACGATCCCCGCAAATTGATCGAACAAACCTGCTCCCTCCTGACCGGGAATCTCAGCTACCATAACGCCTGGATCGCCCTTTTGGACGAGTCGGGCACGCATGTCACCATGACTGCCTCATCCGGATTCGAAGGCGATTTCAAGATCATGAAAGATCGCCTCGAACATGGCGAATTCCCCGAATGCATGAGAGGAACGCTGACAGAAGACAAAACCATTGTGATCAGGGATCCCCTGTCCGAGTGTACCGACTGCCCGCTGTCAAAAAAGTATGCCGGACGTGCCGGAATGACCCGCCGCCTTTGCTTTGAGGGACGGATCTATGGCATCCTGTCCGTATCCGTTCCCGCCGCCTATGCGAATGATGATGAAGAACAGGGGCTGTTCAAAGAAGTGGCAGGCGATCTGGCCTTCACCCTGAGTAAAAACAAGGATGCCGTGGCTCTTCGTGAGAGCGAACAGTTTCTCCAAAATGTGTTCGACGCGATACAGGATGGCATCAGTGTACTGGATCCCAGCCTGACCATAATCAAAGTCAATCACTGGATGGAACAGAAATACCCGGAATATATGCCGATCATAGGACGGAAGTGCTACCAGGTATACCAGAAGAGACAAACGCCCTGTCCCTGGTGCCCCTCGCTTCGAACTCTCGAGTCGGGAGAGGTGAATAGTGAAATCGTTCCCTATCCAACGGCTGATCATCCCACCGGCTGGATCGAGTTGTCCTCTTTTCCCGTCAAGGACGAAACGGGGCGCGTTGTAAACATCATCGAGTATGTGAAAGACATCACCAAGCGAAAGCTGGCGGAACAGAGCCTTCGTGAGGAATCTCTGACCCTGAACCAGATCCAGGACCGGGTAACGGTAACCGATCTCGATGGATACATCACTTATATCAACGACGCCGAATGCCGAATGCTGGGAAGGTCGCGGGAGGAGCTGATCGGAAAACACATCTCGATATTCGGTGAAGACCCCTCGGCTGGCGCCACACAGCAGGAGATCCTGGAGGAGACCCTTCAAAACGGTAACTGGCGAGGGGAGGTTACCAATATTTGTGCGGATGGGAGTTCCGTCATTATGGACTGCCGGACCCATATCGTCAAAGACGATTTCGGGAATCCGATTGCCCTTTGCGGCATCAGCACCGACATTACAAAGCGAAAGCGAGCCGAGGAGGAAAAGGCCAGGCTTCAAGAGCAATACCTTCAATCCCAGAAGATGGAGGCCCTGGGGCAGCTGACCGGCGGTGTGGCCCATGACTTCAACAACCTGCTCCAGGTGATCAACGGGGGCACGGAAATGGCCCTGATGGACCTCGAGCCCGGTCATCCGGCTCGAGATACCCTTATTGAAATCGCCAGGGCGGGCCAGAGAGCGGCGGATCTGGTATCGCAACTGCTGCTCTTCAGCCGTCGCCAGATCATGCAACCGGAGATCCTGGATCTTAACGAGACCGTCGCCAATATGCTCAAGATGCTCGGACGGGTCATCGGAGAACACATCCAGCTCCAGTGGCTGCCCGGATCGCGGGTCGGTACCATTAACGCCGATAGGGGCATGATCGAGCAGGCCCTTTTGAACCTGTGCGTCAACTCCCGTGACGCCATGCCCGGGGGCGGCGTTTTGACGATCGAGACCCGGGAACAAACAATCACAGAGGAATACTGCACAGCAAATTCCTGGTCCAGACCGGGGCGGTTTGCGATCCTGAGTGTGACTGACACAGGTTGTGGTATGGACGGGGAGACCCTCAACCATGCATTCGAGCCCTTTTTCACCACAAAGGACAAGGGGAAGGGAACCGGCCTGGGATTGGCGACGGTCTATGGCATTGTCAAGCAGCACGAGGGCCTGATCCACGCCTCCAGCGATCCGGGGAAAGGGTGCGTTTTAAATCTCTACTGGCCTGTTTGCGGTTCCGGGGAGGAAGAGATGGAGTCCGCTCCGGAAACCTTGGCCACCGGGGGTACGGAAACCATCCTGCTTGCAGAGGACGATGAAATCGTACGTCGCCTGGCTCAAATAATCCTGGAACGCGCTGGTTATGAGGTTCTGATTGCTCATAATGGAACCACAGCGTTGAATTTATTCGAGGAGCAGATTGATAAAATCGACATGGCCATCCTCGATGTGGTGATGCCCGAAATGAGCGGGCGCGAGGTGTACGAGCGAATTCGAACCAGGCGTCCGGATTTCAAGTCCCTGTTTACCAGCGGGTACAGTGAAGACGCCATTCACACCAATTTCGTGCTCGACAAGGGCCTGACTTTCCTCCAGAAGCCCTTCAGCCGCAAGGACCTGCTTTCCGCCGTTCGCAAGGTCCTGGATCGCCCACCCTCTTCTTGAAGGATGAGGTGATGAAGGAGAGGTTCATCTTCGAGAGAACCTGCTGTTGCCGTCCATCACAGGACGTCATGGATTCACAGGATTCCCGCGTCGGGAAACGGACATCATTTCCGTGGAATCCAAAAGGATGGTGACGGGACCGGAGTTGATCAGCTCAACGTCCATCATGGCCCCGAACACGCCGGTTTCCACCTTGACATGATGTTCCCCCAGGATGGAGACAAACCGTTCAAAATCCGATGAGGCCTTGTCCGGTGGGGCGGCACTTATGAAGCTGGGGCGCCGTCCCTTTCGGCAATCCGCGAAGAGTGTGAACTGAGAGACCACCAGGAGCTCCCCTTCCATATCCAGGAGGGAGCGGTTCATCTTTCCCTCATGATCCTCGAACACCCTCAGGTTGACGATTTTTTCCGCGATGAACCGGTAGTCCTTTTCGGTATCTTCCCGGCCGATTCCCGTGAGCACTAAAAATCCGGGCCCGATTCGACCCACGGTTTCGCCGTTGACTTTCACTTCGGCGCGGGTGACGCGCTGGAGTACGATCCGCAAAGCCGACCTCCTTTTGTCCAGGGAGTGGGAGAGACCATAGGGCAGCTTTCGGGAGGGCCGCAAGAGAAAACAGCTTGACCCGACGGGGGTGGGGAAAGGAATGATACCCTAACTTGCCTGAAGGACAGCATTCATGCCCGGATTTCGGGGACGAACCCATCTTTACCTTTTTCAAGCCTTCAATTCCCTCAGTTTCTGGATCATCCTGCGTTCTCCCATTGTTCTCCTCACGGCATGGCTGGGAGGGGGGAGCCAGGCGGTCGGTATTGTCACTTCGATCATGCCGTTCCTCACCGTCATGCAGATTCCCTCGACGAGATACATCGCCCGTTTCGGATACAGGCGTGTGATGCTTGCGGGATGGACGGCCCGGACCATGATCATTCTGGGGATCGTGGTTCTCCCGTTTTTCAAGGGGATCTGGCCCAGCCGGGTTCTGGTTCTGCTGCTTTCGTGCTTCATTTTCTGCTGGTCGTTTTTTCGTGGGATGGCGAATGCGGCGTGGCTTCCCTGGATCAAGGCTCTGGTTCCCGAGGATCAGCGGGGTCGCTATTTCGCGGGTCAACATAGATATATTCAGCTCATGGGGCTTTTGATTTTCTTTCTCTCGGGAGTGATCCTCGGGAAGCACCCGGGTGCGGTTCATTTCTCGCTGATCTACGGGATCAGTTTTATCGCCGCGATGATCAGTCTTCGCTTCCTTTCGCTTGTTCCATCCGTCAGGATCCCGGAGCGGGAGAGGGTTGGCAGCCCGCTTTTATCGGAAGTGAAAAATACCCTGAGGGTATCGAATTACCGCAGGTTCCTGGTTTATGCGGGATTATGGACCATTGCCAACGGTGGATTCGAGGCCTTTACAGTGCTTTATTTGAAGCGTGAAACGGGGATCCCGGAGCAGGAGATCCTGTGGCTTGGAGCCGCCGGTGCGGCCGCCATGATCTTTATCCTGTTTTTCTGCGGTCATTTCCTGGACAGGTGGGGAAGCAGGCCGATCATGCTCCTGTGTCTCCTGGGAACCATGGTATATCAGGGGCTCTGGTTTTGCCTGACCCGGGGAATGTTCCGCCCGGTGTTTTTCAACCTGGTTTTTCTCTACTTTTTGTACGGGATCGTGAGGGCGACGATCTGGATTGCCAACTGGCGGCTGACTCTCCATGCGGTTCCCAGGGAGAAAACTCTGGTGGCCCTGGCCGTTTATACCACGGGGGTGGGGCTTCTGGGAGGGATCACACCTCTTGTTTGGGGTTTTCTCCTGGCCCGGTTGCCGGGTGACGTGATCTCGCCGTTTGGCTGGTTTTTTCTCACGGAGATCGCCCTGAATTTTCTGGCCTTTCTGGTATTGAGAATGGTTCGGGAGGAGAGCGCCGAGAAAACATGGAACGTGGCCCTGGCCATCCTGCTCTTTCCCATGCGCTCGCTTTCGGAACTGATGAGCTTCAGATGGAAAAATATCCAGGCTTTGAAGAATGACTCTCCTCAGGAAGGTTCCTGCCCGGAGGAGGCGGAGACGAGGGCGGAAAACAGGGAAAGCTGATCCGGCCTCTCGTGGATGATTTCCGGATGCCATTGCACTCCGACGGCAAAACGGTTTGTCTCGTGCTCGATGCATTCAATGACGCCGTCTTCGCTCCAGGCGATGGGTTTGAATCCCCGACCCGGTTTCATAACGGACTGGTGATGGGCGCTGTCCACCTCGATTTCTTCCCTTCCATAGAGGCGATGGAGGAACGATCCGGGGGCGATCCGTATCTGGTGAAAGGTATAGCAGGGATCCGTGACGATGCGGTGAGGGATGCGGGATTCCCGGAACTGGTATGAGATATCCTGGAAAAGGGTGCCGCCGGATGCGACGTTCAGCACCTGGCAACCCATGCAGATTCCCAGGATGGGAAGGTCTCTTTCGAGTGCGGATCCGGCCAGGGCCAGGTCAAAATCCTGGCGGACGGCGGGAGATTTGGTCACGGTGGGGAGCGCCTCGCCGGCCCCGTAAACGGATGGATCGATATCGGGTCCCCCCACCAGGATCAATCCCTGAATCCGGTCGAGGTAGGATTCGATATCCGCGACTTCGGGTGGAGCGGTGAGAAGGAGGGGAATGCCTCCCGCTTTCCATACGGCATGGGTATAATTCGCGCTCAGGAAAAAGTGGGGACGCTTGCTCCCCGCTGTAGAAAGGCTTGTATTCATCCCGATCACGGGTTTCATATTACTGGTTCTCCCTCAATCTGAAATTGAAGTGAGGAAACCTGTTACCAGAGACGTTGTCAACGTGAAAGCAACTGAAGATCTGGAATACGATATTGACATTACAGGGGCCATAGGAATATATTAATCCTATAATGAATGTTAATAAAACCACATGTTCAAAGTTGGATTTGTCATGAAAAGGTTCCGTTCCCTGAAAACCCGGCTCCTGATTGTCACGATTTGCAATACCCTGATTTCCCTCAGCTTGTCGGAGCTGATCATAACCCTTTTGAGGTTTGAAAACAAGGCGAACTGGTTCGTTATCTGCAGCGATTTCTGGTATTTTATCATCCTGTTTCTCCTCTTTGACATCATCCTGAACTCGATTACGACGCCGGTCATACTGAAGCCCATAGAAACCCTGACCGAGGATGTGCAGAGGGTGTTAAAGGAGAAAGATCCTCAAGGGCTGGATATCACCAGCTATCCGGAAATGGCAAAGCTGATTTCAGCGGCTATGGAGTTTGTGGCTACAGCAGAGAGGCAACAGGCCATGGCTCTCATGATCAAAAGCGTGTCCGATTCGAGAGCCAAGACCATTCGGAGGGACGTTCTTACCGGGCTCTTCAACCGGGAATACCTGGATCGCTACCTCCCGGACGCATTCACCCGCTCCCGGATCCTCCATCAACCGCTGTCCCTGGTGATGCTCGATGTTGACGATTTCAAGCATTACAACGACACCAATGGCCATCCGGAGGGGGACCAGGTACTGATCAGGGTGGCGGAAATTATCAAGAAAAATACCCGCGATTATGATGTGTGTATCCGTTACGGGGGAGAGGAATTCCTGATCATCATGCCCCATACCCCGCTCTACCAGGCTGTTATCATATCGGAGCGGATCAGGAATAATATCGAGAAGGAAGTCTTTCCCTTCGAGAAGAAACAGCCTTTGGGGAATGTCACCATATCACTGGGAGTAGCCGCATTTCCCGAACACGCCTCGGAGGAATCCCAGCTTATCAAACGGGCGGACCTGGCCCTTTATGAGGCGAAACGCATGGGGAAAAACCAGGTGTGCGCTTTTCAGCTGGAAAATCCCGCCTGATGACTTTTCAATAGCTTACGGGTTTCCCTGTTCGGGCCGATTCCAGAAGATCCAGGGCCAGCCGGACGGCCTCGTATCCCTCCTTCACACTGCAAACCGGTTTCTTCCCGCTATTGATGCAGTCCACGAAGTGTTTGAGCTCCGTGACGTATGGGGATTCCATGGAGGGTCTTTCCCGGATTTCTCTTGCCGGGGTTTTCTTGGGAGTGAATCTGAGGGTTTGGGACTCCCTGGTATCGTGCTCGATCATGCCTTCCTGACCGCATACCTCGAACGAGGTATACCAGCTGCCCGGGGCCTCGATCCAGCTGGCCTCGATGTGGGCGAGCGCGCCGTTTTTAAAACGGAGGATGGCCAGGGCGTAATCGGAGATTCCCTTCGATCCCGCGATGTTCCGGGCATAGCCGCTTTTCACAGGTCCAAAGGTCCAGAGGAGCCAGTCCAGGTCGTGTATGGCCAGATCCAGGAGCACCCCGCCGCTCTTTTTCCTGTCCAGGTACCAGTTATCTTTTTGATTCATCCAGTCCGGGGAGGAGAAGCATCGTGAAAAGCGGGCGATGCCCGGTTTTCCGATCTCGCCGCTCAGTATCATCTGCCTGGCCCGGCTGTAATCCCAGAAAAACCGGACCACGTTGCCGACCATGAACACCTTGTCGTATGCCCTGAAAATATCCCTGATCTGTTTGGCCTCTTTGATGCTCCGGGCGAGAGGTTTCTCACACAGGATATGCTTTGAGGCCCTTTTGTAGCGTTCCAGGAATTTCATTCGAAAGCTTGTGGGGAGGGCGTGAAGAACAATGGCGGTTTCGCTGTCTGTCAGAATGGGATTGATGGTGGGGGACCACTTGGCGTGGCATTTGCGAGCGAGCTTTTTCCCTTTTTTTTCGTGTTTATCCACAATCCACCGGATCGAGAGATCAGGGATGAAAGGGATGGAATCCGCATAAAGATTTCCCATGTAACCGGCTCCCACGATGGCGCATTTCATGTTTGAGATTCTCCTTGGTTATTTTACTGAAGTCGCATGGGGATATTCTTCCCCTGTAAAAACTCCTTGGCTTCCCGGATGGTGTATTCACCGAAATGGAAGATGGAAGCGGCGAGAACGGCATCCGCCTTTCCCCGGTCAAGGGCTTCGAACAGGTGGAGGAGGTTCCCGGCGCCCCCAGAGGCGATCACGGGAATACGGACGTTTTCCGATATGGTGCGGGTCAGCTCGAGGTCGTAACCGTTTTTGGTCCCGTCGCAATCCATGCTGGTGAGAAGGATTTCGCCCGCTCCCAGGGATTCCACCCTCAGGGCCCATTCGAGGGCGTCGAGGCCCGTGGGGGTGCGGCCGCCGTGGGTATACACCTCCCAGGATGAGCCGTTTTCCCTTTTTTTTGCATCGATCGCCACCACGATGCACTGGCTTCCGAACCTGCCGGCGCCCCGGCGCACCAGTTCCGGTTCGTAAACGGCGGAGGTATTGAGAGAGACCTTGTCCGCACCGGCCCGGAGCATGGTTTTGATGTCGTCGAGGTTCCGGAGGCCCCCTCCCACGGTGACGGGCATGAAGGCCACGGCCGCGGTTCTCCGGACCACATCAGCCATGATATCGCGTTCCTCGTGAGAGGCGGTGATATCCAGGAACACCAGTTCGTCGGCTCCGGCCCGATCATAAGCCATGGCCGCCTCGACAGGGTCTCCGGCATCCATGAGATTCACGAAGTTGACCCCCTTGACCACGCGTCCGTCCCTGACATCCAGGCAGGGTATGATTCTTTTGGCAAGCATGATGTTCCAATCCCCCGGTAATAATGAAAGGAGTGATAATGTCCTTCGAGGGGAAAAGTCAAGTTGCATTGATTATTTCCTTGCCCGTGAAAGGACTGCTCCTACAGGATAGATTGTTTTTTCGGAATATTTACATGGATGGATGCGTTGAAGGTTTTTATCGACTTTAGAAATGTGAGGGCTGGTATGACCGGGGTCGGGGTGGCCTCGCTTCTCCTGTACCGTGCCCTCATGAGGCATCCCTCGGGTCATCGTTTCGTGGGGCTTTTCCTCGACAGGGGCGGGTTTGTTCCTGAAACCAGTGCGCTTTTCGAGTACAAGCATACTTCCGTAGATTATGAAAGCCATCCCTTAGGGGATTGGTGGATGAACGTCACCCTTCCGAAACGGGTACTGGGAGCCGGGGCGGATCTGTATCACGGTCCCGGCTTTTATATCCCATGGAGGAAGACCCCCTTTCCGAAGGTTGTGACCATTCACGACCTGATCGCCTTTACATATCCCGACACGTATCCGATGGCGTTCCGGGAATTTATCAAATGGGCGACGCGTTTTTCGGTGCGGGCGGCCGCCCGCGTGATCGTGCCCTCGGGGAAAACGAAGTCGGATCTCGAGGATATTTTTAAGATTGACCCCAGTAAGGTGGACGTTGTGCCCCATTACGCCCTTTCCTGTTTCAAACCGCTTCTCCCGGATGAAAAAAGATCCTTTCGGAAGTCTCTTCGCCTTCCGGGAAAATATATCCTCAACGTGGGAACCTTAGAGCCGAGGAAAAACCAGGTAACCCTGATCAGGGCCTTCGAGATCTTTAAAAGGCGCGTCAATACGGACCACAAGCTTGCCATCGTGGGTGGGACCAACTCCCGTTCGAGGGATATTGTGAAGGCCATAACGGAGAGTCCGGTCGCGACCGACATCATTCACTTCGCACCCTGCGGGCCTCGCGAGATCGCCCCGATATTCGCCTGTTCCGATATCTTTGTGTTCCCCTCCCTTTACGAGGGATTCGGGCTCCCCCTACTCGAGGCGATGCAATGCGGGATCCCGGTGGTGGCCTCGAACACCACGTCCGTACCGGAGGTCGTGGGAGAGGCCGGATTTCTGGTTCCTCCCGATTCCCCGGAGGAGCTGGCCGAGGCCATGCTGTCCCTGGTCACATCCGGGGAAGCCATGCGTGAAATGAAGGAAAAGGGATTCCAGCGCGCCGCCCTGTTCAACGCCCGCCGCACCGCC